>Ga0209606_1000141_pt1 | contig 120054 bp, 105 predicted proteins | sample AD_UKC057_MetaG_FD_184412 | JGI IMG/M metagenome (GOLD analysis project Ga0209606, IMG submission 184412) | Active sludge microbial communities of municipal wastewater-treating anaerobic digesters from USA - AD_UKC057_MetaG (SPAdes) (version 2) | ecosystem: Engineered > Bioreactor > Anaerobic...
CAACGGTCCGGATGCCATCGATATCGCGATACACCATCATCCGAGCCTGATTTTGCTGGACATCATCATGCCGAAGATGACGGGGACGGAGGTGGCCGAAGTGCTGCGAAACAATGCGTCGACCCAGAACATTCCCATCATCTTTGTGACAGCCATTGTCAAGCGCAGCGAGATGGGCGCATCGGAATACCAGATTGGCCGAAATTATTTCATGTTCAAGCCGATCAGGTTCGATGAACTGATCCGGGAAATCGGGACGAAGATCCGTTAGCGAGATCACAGCGACGACAGATGTCTTGTGAAGCATGATCACGGGTGACGAAAAACGTTCCGGGAGGTTTGATTTCGGGTCACCATGAAACAAAAAGGGGCTAACCAGGCCTGGCTAACCCCTTGTCTTTCATGGTGGTGTTGAGAGTCTATGGCGAACTGGTCTCTATCGCAAATGGAACTGCCCACCCATGCGAATTTAACGGGTCATCCATATTCAGAAACTCAGCCATCAGTTGAAATAAATCTCGTGGAAAACGAGAAAGAAACGAGATGATTATAGGAATTCAGCTCAAGCAGCCTGCCTTCCCTTTTTCCAGTCGGTCAGTCTCTGTTCAGAAATCCTGATATAAAAACGGGACCGGAAGATAAACCTGTTTCGCAGATCCGTAGGCACGACTTTCTCCTTTGCTTCCAAAATCTTTCCTAAAATCTATAGCAATCACTCATTATTTCAAACATGTTCCGAACCGATCCAGAATATAAAATTTTTTCTTGACATAATTATAAAAGTATAATTATATAAAATTAACCTAACGAAATTTGTGATCAGCCCCCATGATAATCGGCATCAGCTACAGAGCGGCATCAGAATCTGTAGGAGAGAAGCCTTTTAGGAGATCACCCCCTATCATGTGAGGATATCCGTTATGGAGTTACCCGCCGAATCAAAGAGACCATACAACGTTACAAAATGGCAGGCCAGAAACATTCTTTTTGTCCTCACGGTTCTTTACATCATCAATTTCGCGGATCGTTCAATTTTCTCCGTTGTCCTTCAGCAGATCAAAATATCACTGAATATTTCAGATACCGAGCTCGGCATTGCCCAGTCGATGTTCAGTATCGGCGTAGGTCTGTTTACAGTCCCATTGGCATGGTTGGTTGATCGCTGGAGCCGTCGTAAAGCGGTGAGCATTATGGCTCTGGTGTGGAGTGCCGCAACCTTTGCTACAGGACTGGCAAAAAATTTTCATGCCTTAGTGATCACGCGTCTATTCGTCGGACTTGGTGAAGACGGATTTAGTACAAGTGGCTCAGGATGGCTTTCCTTGGTGTATCCAAAAGAGAAGAGGGGCCTCATTACAGGTATTTTTGGCATCGGTTCCGTATTGGGCTCGGCACTGGGCTTCATCCTTGGGGGGATCATCGTCGCAAAGACAGGTAAGTGGCAGATGCCGTTTTATATCTTTGCAATCCCCGGGTTTATCTTTGGCATATGGGCATTCTTTCTTAAAGATTATGCATCCGTAAAACATGAGGGTGAATCGGGTTTGAGCAAAAGATATATCATAGAGTGGCTCAAACTTTTCAAAATCAAATCGTTCACGCTTACCACACTCGGGCAGGCTTGTTTCGGTTTATACGTGTTTACATGGGTTGGCTGGTTGCCGGCGTTTATGATCCGCGCCTATGGCGTTGATGCTGGTACAGCAGGGACCATGATTGGCGGTATAGCGTTGACTGCGGTGCTGGGTTCACCAATAGGAGGCTATATTGCTGATCGTTGGCAGAGAAGGAATCGAGGTGGGCGGGGCTATATGATGGCACTGGTACAGGGTGTAAACTTTATTATGCTGGGTATCATTGTTTATTTCTTCGGTGCCATTCCGATACCTGCCCTCATTGCTCTTATGGCTGTGCAGATGATAACCGTAAGCATGGTAAATCCTCTGTTATTCTCCCTTATAACGGATGTTACCCCAGTATCTCATCGGATAGCTGGTCAAGGTCTTTTGGTTACCATCGTTTATGCTGCAGGTTCCGCCATTGGTCCTTGGATTGTCGGCGCCGTTTCTGATGCCGTCGGTGGAGGGGCAATGGGCATACGCATGGGTTTCCTCTTGCTATTGCCCGTATTGCTGGCATCTGTGACCTTATATGCATTTAATTCGAGATACTACGCTGACGATAGCGAACGTGTCATTGATCGCGTCTATGCAGAGAAGTAATGAACGGATTTTCTCGTTAAGGAGGGCATTATGACAATGATCAACTCCGTATTGGGACCAATCTCACCTGATGAATTGGGTAAAACGCTTGTACATGAACATTTTGTATGTGCCCAGGTCGGTTGGTATGCAACCGAGACTACTGACCCGTATGACAGGGAAGAAGCGTTGAGGGTCAATCTGGATGTCTGTCGGGTGGCTAAAGAGGTCGGCATTAAAACGATAATGGATTGCACAACAAATGATTTACCCCGGGATCCACTTCTTTACAAAGCGCTAGCAAAACAGTCCGGTCTTAATATCATCTGTGTCACCGGCCTGTTTAGTGAACATCTGGGAGCATCTCACTATTGGGTAGTGAAAACTTGGTTCAATGTCGATATTGCACGACGGATGGCGGATTTGTTTATTCAAGAGATTACAAAGGGAATTGGGAAAACGGGGGTAAAGGCGGGTGCCATCAAAGTGGCCTCCGGTGAAACTATCTCCGATTACGATAAGAAAGTGTTTACTGCTGCTGTCATGGCTCAGAAGGAAACCGGCGTTCCCATCATAACGCATACTGAAGGTCCAAATCCTGGTTTGGAACAGGCCGACTGGCTAATCAAGGAGGGGGCCGACCTCAGCAAGGCGATGATCGGGCATGTGTCCAACTCGACTGATTTTGATTATCAGAAGGCAATTGCGGATAAGGGGTTTTACATCGGCTTCGATAGGCTTGGTTTTAGTTTCTACACTCAGGATGATGTCTGCATCAAAAACATCGCCACTCTTTGTAGACAGGGATACACCGACAAAATAATGCTTTCCCAGGACTCCGTGAATTTCTGGGCGGGGCGACCCGTGCCGGCCGACATACCGAAAGACCTTGCAGATGCCATGAGCAAGACCTGGCGCGTTGACCATGTCTGCCGTGATATTATTCCGGCACTGAAAGAGGCCGGGGTAACAGACAAGCAGATAGAAACGATGCTCGTGGATAATCCGAGGAGGCTTTTCACGGGCAAGTAATTTAGATTAAGGAAAATGCTTTTGAAAGGTCGTTGTGCGATGTGCCCTCTAATACAAGCCCCGATCAATCTTTTTGAGGAGAGAAAGAATGAGAGATGAACACATCCAGAAACAGGAGGCGATGAACCGGCCAGGCGAGGAAGCCGAGGAAAAATTATTGCTCCCGCTACCTACATGGAAGCTTTGGTACACGATGATTATTCTCTATCTTCTTTATTTTCTTGATTTTGCCACTCGAGCGGTAATCAGTCCAATGTTCCCGATATTGAAGCAAGAGATGGGGCTTTCAGACACACAACTGGGATGGCTGAGCACCATCGTCCTGGCAATGGTTTCCTTGTTGGCGATACCCCTTTCATATTTTATTGACCGTTGGAGCAGAAGTAAAATGATCTCCTTAATGTCGTTTGTATGGAGCGCGGGATCATTTTTCTCCGGGCTCAGCAATACCTTTACACAACTGCTCATTACCCGGGGGATATTGGGGGTTGGGGAAGCCAGTTTCGCGTCCGCGGGGCAATCAATGATTATGGCGAGCATAAAGAAAAACCGTCGGGCGACCGTGACCGGTATTTGGACAACGGCAACCTCTCTTGGGATGGCGTTCGGAATGCTGGTGGGAGGATTCGTCGCCACAAAGTACGGTTGGCGATCAGCCTTTATTGTGGTTGCAATCCCCGGCATTCTATTAGGCATGCTGGCGTGGTTTTTGCCAGATTTTAAGACCCAGATAAAAAGGGCAAATTCTGAAAGTGAGCAGGATGTCGGTTTTATTGAGAACCTGAAAGAGCTTGCTAAAAACAAAACTCTCGTTACGCTTTGCGTATCTTTCGGTCTCGTTTATTTCTTTAACATGACGCTTATTTATTGGTTGCCCTCATATTTCATCAGGTATATGGGTATGAGCATTGCCCAGGCAGGAGCTATGACCGCAGGTGTTCTGGTGACCGCCCTTATTGCGGCGCCTCTTGGAGGATTTATTGGGGACCGCGTATCAAGAAGAAAAGCCCAAAACAAAGTGTTGCTTTGCTTGATCAGCGTGGTAGCCTCGATAGTGACCTTTGCGCTGTCAATGATACTCGATATATGGTTACTGTTTTTTGTCGTTACCTTTTTTATGTTTCTATACATTCCTGTACAGCAGATCGTCTGTCAAGAAATTGTGCCCGTTTTTCAACGTGCGACGGCATACGGCATTTACATCTTCAGCATGTTCTTCCTCGGCGGTCTCTGGGGGCCCGCGGTGACAGGAATGATATCAGATGCCTATAGCCTGAGGGTTGCTTTCTGGGTAAATGGGGTCATACTTCTTTTCGCATCTGTTGGTTATTTGATTATGTACAGATCTTACCTAGCCGATTACGAAAGGGCAAGAAGACTCGAAAGCGAAGTGTAATCGCCTTTACTGTGAAAAGATCAAAAGAAATAAAACCTCGCACGAACCGATCATTCTTGAGGAGGGAATCATGAAAGAGATCCATACTGTGTGCGGATTACTGGATCCGGAGAAATTGGGCAAGACTTTGATTCATGAACACTTCATTTGTGGGCATCCCGGATGGGAAGGTGATCAGACTATTGCTCCTTTTAATCGCGAGCTTTGTGTTCAAAAAGGTATACGCATGGCAGAAGAAATAAAAAAATATGGCGTGCATAGTGTCGTTGAGGGAACGCCAAATGACCTGGGACGCAATCCAGAAGTCTTGAAGGAGATATCTGAAAAAGGCGGAATCAATATTATCTGCGCGACCGGGTATTTTAATGAAGCTGAAGGAGGCTCGCGTTATTTCCGGACGTTGAGTCAGTTTGGCGATGGTGCTTCGATGATCTATGAGTTGATCAAAAAGGAAGTTAATGAAGGGATTAGGGACACTGGCATTAAAGCAGGTATCCTGAAACTTGCTACTGGAAAAGGGACGATCACGAAATATGAAGAAATGTTTTTTAAAGTAGCCGCACGAGTATCCAAAGAGGATAGGATTCCGATATATACGCACACCGAGGAAGGAACGATGGGCTTGGAACAGGCTGAGCTGCTATTATCGGAGGGCGCAGACCCTAAGCTTATTATGATAGGTCATGCGTGTGGGAATCCTACTATGGTCTATCTCAAGCCTATTTTGAAAAAGGGTGTTTACATCGGATTTGACCGGTTTGGCATCGAAGGGGTCTTTGGTACGCCTACGGATGCACAGCGCGAAGGAACACTGATTGATTTGCTTAAGGAGGGGTACGAATCACAAATCATGATATCACACGATTGGATGAATCACTGGTTGTCGCGTCCGATCGTCGATGAGATCGTCCCTATGGTATTGCCGCGATGGAAGCCGACTCATATTTTTGAAGACATCCTACCCAATTTAAAGAAATCAGGGATTACTGAAGAACAGATTGCGACAATTCTGGTTGATAATCCAAGAAAGTTTTTTTCGGGTCAATAGGAGCGTCTTTATTACGAGTAGACCATTTTATCAAAAACCTTCATGTCGTGCGCGGGGAGGATGGTTGTATTTAGTTTGGATATCTTCTCATAACTGGCATAGCAATCACGCAGGTTGACATACAGCCCTGTAGGCCAGTAGGGGTTGAACTGAAGCGATTCAAACAGGCTTATATTGTCCCCTGCGAGGAAGTAACGAGTACTCCCTGTGTCCACAAGCACGCCCTGCAATCCCTCAGAGTGGCCCGGAGTTAAAATGACAGAAACTCCTGGAACAATTTCTTTGTCCCCATCAACCACAGTGTAAGGGAAGTTATCGATAAACTTTTTGACATAGATGGGGGTGAATAAGGGAATCGGATTCTTTGCCGATTCAAGTTCCTTTTTCTGGACGATAAACTCTGCCTTGGGGAACAGGTCATTTCCGCTGCAATGATCCCAATGCAAATGGGAGATAATTACGACTTCAATGTCATCCGGTGCTAATCCCAATTTGTTTTTAAGTACATTCAGAAGGCTCTGATCCTCTGGCCTTGAATATGGGGAAACCCACGGCTTCAGGTCGGGGTCATCAGGGTGGCATCCGCCCGTATCAACCAGGATTTTCTTCTCTGCCCCCTCGATGTACCAGGCAATCAACGGGACATCGATATGTTGACCATAGCCAAGCTTATATGTGAAAGAATCTTTGTGACGCGATATGGTGCCCACGTGTAACGGATGGATTCTAATGTCTGACATATGCACCTCCTGCGCGATGGTCGTTTAGATGCTATTCGTGTACTTTTATACTTTGAAAATCCAACTCTGTCAAGATTAAAACATTAAATTCTAAAGGGCCCCAAGCATGGACAATAAAAATGCTTGACAAGGTATAAGAGTATAATATTATATTTATAAGCAACCGACCGATTTGCGCCTGCTGTCCAAACCGGGAATGAATACAAAAATCCTGGGGGCATTATCCTTAAGAGGTTAGGCATCAATCGGACATTTATCAATTGACGGCACACACTCAAAGATTGGAGGTCTCCATGCAAAAAACATTTATTTCAATTCTTGCCGATTTCTTTGCGAATCTCAAGATAGAAGACTTAAAAGAAGATGTGATTGAGAGAGCAAAGGTATGCATTCTTGACACTATTGCCGTGGCATATGCCGGACATGAAACCGAACCGGCAGCCATCATCAGTGATGTCGTAAAGCGGTTTGAAACACCGAATGATCAGGCCACCGTCTGGGTTAGGGGAGTTAAAACAAATTACATTTTTGCGGCGGTCAATAATTGCATGTTTGCTCATAGCATGATCCATGATGACCAAAATTTATCTACCAAAGGACATGCAGGCAATCTGATCGTTCCAACAGCCTTAGCCGTTGCTGAAGCACGTCAGCGGCCCTGTTCAGAAATACTGCCAGCAATCGCAATTGGCTATGAGGCTATGGGAAGGATTGGCGCTCCCGCCATTGACTATTCCATCGAGCGCGGTTTCAGGAGCACCTCGAATTATGGCCCCTTCGGTGTCGCAGCAGCCGCGGGTAAAATTATGGCCCTCGATGCCGAAAAAATGAGTAACGCCTTGTTATGCGCGGCCAGTTACTGCATGGGACTTCTTGAACCGTTCAATGTCGGTTCAATGGAGTGGCGCTTTCAGAACAGCCTGGTCATCATGGGTGGTTGCATGGCTGCGTTAACCGCGGAAAAGGGATTGAGGGCGGCTAAAACGGCCCTAGAAGGTGATGCCGGTTTCATATCAGCCTTCTGCGGCAGGGACGTGAGAGATAAAATCATTGAAGCATGGATGCAGCAGAGTGAAAGCCTGGGCAAGGAATATGATATCACTAAAACACTGTTCAAGCCATACGCCACCTGCGGCTATAATCAGATGGGCTGCAGCATTGCACTGAATGTCATTGAAAATAATTCCATTACACCCGAAATGGTTAAAGAGATTATCATCAGGGTTTCGCCGGATAACAAGGCTTATCCGGGTGTCGATTATCATGGTCCTTTTGACACGACGGATGCGGCTTTGATGAGCAAGCAATTCATGGTTGGGGCAGCGGTCATAACTAGAGATCTTCAGGTTGACACATATCTGGATCGGCTTCACGATCCAGAAATACAAAGAATTGCCAAACTCGTACGCATCGAAGCCGATGAGAAGATGAGCTCTATGGATACAGAAATTACTTTCATCACAAAAGATAATCAAGCATTCAAAGGCGATTTAGGCTCTGCCAACTTCGCATCATTCATGCTCAATCGGGATACCGTGATTCAGAAATTTCGCTCTCTGGCAAGAAGATACATAAGCAGTGCGAAAATGGATCAAATATCAGACGCGGTATTTCATCTGGAAAAATTGAAAAGCGTATCGGAATTAACGACATTGCTTACCAAGGGTTAATCTTTAACAGATATTGAGCGCTTGACATACCCATGAAAGTCACATAGTGAACGATTAGGGGATGTTTTATTATCAGGTTCGGGGCAGAGGATTAATCGGTTATTCATGTCAGTCGTACCGATTCCCTCTGGAGGCAGATTATGAATGATCAGACTTTTTCAAAATAGAGATTCGCCAATCGCGATGTTCAATTTTTGTGAGTTCTGTAAAAGTAGAGAATATTCATGGATATAAAAAAGCTTCATAAAACGGCAAGTTATAATATTCCCCTTTACAGCCGCGTAGAGTCAATCATACGCAATAAGATCTTAAATGGTCAACTGTTACCCGGGGACATGCTTCTCAAAGAGCAGGATCTTGCTGCCCAGTTTGATGTCAGTCAAATTACGGTTAGGACAGCCCTGTCACATCTTAAAAATGAAGGGCTCATCATTAGGTCCAGAGCAAAGGGCACTTTCGTTGCGGACTCTATCCCTGAGAAGAATCAATATTTTATCGAATTCAATGATGTCTACGACATTGTTCGATCTGCTTCGAGATACAAGGTTGAGGTTTTGGAATTTGGCGCATCCTCTGTCCGCAGCGCAAGGTATCCCAACGATATCGCTAGCTTCCTGAAGCTTTCGGGAGAAAGTGCCATTTTTATCATTAGGAGGATTCGATCCATCAGCGATGTCAGGGTCATTTTCATAGAAAATTACATGCCTATCGAAATTGGCAAAGTATTAACGAAGAAGGACCTTTCGCAAAGGCCCATTCTCAAAACCCTGAAAGATAAAATCAACCTGTCCGTTAGCCGTGGACAATTCTTTGTGGAAGCGATCCCGGCAGAACCGGAAATAGCGGAAAAATTGGGTGCCGAAGTCTTTGAGCCTTTGATCAGCATTAAAGTATTGTATTGGATGGCTGATGACGAGCCATTCGAGGTTGTAAACCTGTTTATGCGGGCGGATTACTTTAAATTCAAAGGAAACATTGCCGCCAACCAGTTTAAGGATATTTAATATCGGCATGGATGCTATCATCCGCAGTTAGTAAGATCCGACGAATATCATGATTTAAGATTCTTGAAAGGATTGTAGTTCCGGTATTCCTCTCCAAGATCCAGAAACCTTCCCATCCCGCCATCCAGGGGTATGATCGCGCCAGTAATATAATCCGCATCATCAGAAGCCAAGAAACTCACTAACGCCGCTGTATCTTCAGTCTTCCCAAACCGACGCATGGGAATCTTGCCAACAATTTCATCACCAATGTGAGTTTTGAGCATATCACGGTTAAGCTTCGTCACAATGAAGCCGGGACAGATGGTATTGACATTGATTTTGTGCGGCCCCATTTCTGCGGCGATGATCGGTGTCATAGCGATGATGGCTCCCTTCGCTGCGGTATAGGATGGCGCGCCCATTCCTATCATCCCCATGAGAGAGGCAATATTTATAATCTTACCCCCTCCAGTCTTGATCATCTCTGGCGCCACATATTTGGTGCACCTGAAAACACTGCCCGGATCGACGGCCATGATCAGATCCCACATCTCTTCTCTCGTTTCGAGAAGGGAGCTCCGTTCTCCAATCCCGGCATTGTTCACAAGAATATCTATTCTGCCAAGTTTTTCGACCACGACTTGTACCATGTTCTTGATGCTTTCCGAATTACTGACATTCACCTGGACAACCAGTGATTTTCCCGCCGCTTTATCGATGATGTCTTTTGTTTCCTGGGCCGTGGCTGCATTGATATCTGCAACGACCACGGTCGCGCCTTCTCGGGCAAATCGCACCGATATTTCCCTGCCGATGTCACCTCCCCCTCCGGTCACAATTGCAACCTTGTCAGCGAACTTCTTCTCCACCATCGGTTTACCCTCCTTGAATAATTATCGCCTGGAATACCCCGCAACTATCAGTGCGCCGAAACATATCCAGTGTTTGCGATACCTCTTCTGTAGTTAATGTCAGAGTTAAAACTGTGGACGGTTAATTTTAAGGCCAATGCACGTCCAATGCCTGAGCCTGAACCTGTGATCGAACACTCTTCATGTAATATAACTTGTGGGACAGCCCCCATTGCCGAAGCGCCCTGAATTCTAGGAATGTGATTCCTTGAATTCGGACTGTCACCGAGTTAATTGTTTATTAAAGGCCGAAGGCATACCACCCGCCATCGGCGGTTATACCTGAATCAGCGGTAACGATTGACCCAGTAATATAACGCGCTTCATCTGAAACCAGGAAATATGCCAAGTTACCCACATCTTCTGGCAAAAGGGCTTTATGCATTGGGATATATTTAAGAAACACTTCAACGTCACGGTCGGTCAATTCATCCATCATCTCGGTCAGTACAAGGCCTGGAGTGATACAGTTCACCCGTATTGGGATGGCGGCCAGTTCACGGGCCAACACCTTGGTAAACTGGTGTACGGCGGCTTTCATCGGTCCGTAAACAATGCCCGGCAAGGAAATCAAGCCTTCAACAGAACCGATATTGATAATGTTGCCACTTTTTCTTGCCTTCATCTCCTTGGCAGCTCTTCTCGCACAGTAAAACACACCCTTGAAATTGATGTTGATGATGTCCTCCACCAAATTCATATCAATGTCGGTGATCGGTGCCATTGGTTCAGCAATTCCGGCATTGTTGATGAGGATATCGACCTTTCCAAATTTCTTGATGGTTTCATCGAAGAGATGTTCAACATCCGACTGAACAGCAACGTCCGTCTTAACCGGAAAAACCTCGACACCGGGAAACTTCATTTCCTTGGCTGTTTGCTCGAGTTTCTCGAAGTTTCTTCCGGCGATGACCACATCAATCCCATGCTTCAAAAATACCTTGGTGATTCCTTTACCAATGCCGCGTCCCCCCCCTGTTACTATCGCCACCTTGTTAGAGCTCGCCATTTCAAATTTCCTCCTTTCTTTTCACAACTGCTGCCATTACACGCCATCGTAAGGATTGGAGTCAGACCACGATAACCTGTCCCTTGTCCAAGCCCCCCACTCTATATCGACTGTACAAACCCTTTTAAGGTGAAGCCATAAATGCCCCATCGACATTCAGATTCTCTCCGCTCATGAAATCTGCATCCGATGAGGCTAGGAATAACGCTACCTTGGCAATATCCTCCACCTGTCCTATCCGTCCGATTGGGACAAGACTGCGTCGAATCTCGATGCCGTCATCTCCAACCACCGCCCTCAAATTTTCCGTGTCCACTGCTCCCGGTGAAATGGAATTGGCGTGGACGCCAAAGGCAGCCAGTTCAACTGCCAAGAGTTTCGTAAAAGCAATGATTCCTCCTTTCACTGTGCAATAGGCGCTTCCCATTGGAACGCCCAATTGACCGGCCACCGAGGCTATGTTGATTATTCGGCCGTAACGATTTTTGATCATTTCTTGAGCAGCAGCCTGGCTGCACAGAAATGTTCCTCTAAGGCAGACGGCGACCACCTTATCCCATTCTTCAACGTCATAGTTGAGGAAAGGGGCGTAGTGGATATAGGCGGCATTATTGACGAGGATATCGAGACGCTTAAATTCTTTAACGACAGTGTTCACAAAATCGGTGACTTGATCCTTCTGCGTGATATCCACTTTTTTACTGATGACTTTCCGTCCCAGTGCTCTGATTTTTTCCGATGTGGATTTTAAGCGTTCCTCGTTGATGTCCGCCAAAGCGATGTGTGCACCCTCGCGTGCATATGTCATGGCTATTTCTTCCCCAATACCACGCGCTCCACCTGTGATCATGGCAATCTTATTTTCCAGCCTCATGTTCAAGCACCCTCCTCGTTTGCACGGCACGTCGATTTGCTCCAACGATATGAACGATGAACGTGAGCAATCTGAGATTTCATCCCAGAATCAGCCGATGGAATCATCAAAGCAGATCCTGTTTAACAAACACATATCCCTCCATAAGACGCCTGGCTGTTCGAAAAACAGACAGCTTACTGACCTTGATCACCTCTGAAGTCTCGTCCACCTCTATATACTCAAGATCCGCGATACCGGACGGGTGACCCATACGAACGGTTGTCCGATTCTTAATGCCAGGCGCCGCCACCTCATTGACCACTGTTCCCGGAATCATAGCTGCCGTTCCGCAGCAATTTATTTGTGAAGCGGCGAAGGTCTTATGTGTCTTTCCCATGAAGATCATGCGAACGAGGAAGTCAGCCTGGTCTGCCTCCACAACCTCCCCGGTTACATAATTGGTATAATCTGCACTTGGGGCTACGTACGTCAGCAGCGCAATGTTATTGATCTTTTTCATCGCTGCGGTACCAATTGCGTCGCTCTTCTTGAGCAATTCAGCATTGGCGTCTATTTCATCCGGAGACTCTATACCCTTCAAGCCGACATCCACCGCCTTAACGAAAACGCCGGGATTACCGACATCGACGATCGTTGCCGGAATCTTTCCTATCCCTTCCACTTCCAAAACATCCCATGGATTTCCCGTCGGCAACAATGATCCGGTATTGGCCCCAGCGGTATCCGCCCAGTTGAGTTCGATCTTGGCACCGGTTCCAGGCACCCCATCGATTGCAAAATCACCACCAATTTTGACATTCTTTCCTTGTACGAGCACCTTGGCTTCAATGATCCGGCCGTTATTTGTGCAATGAATGCGAACCGTCGTCACCGGATCCTCAGCCCTCACAAAGCCTTCATCAATCGCGTAGGGCCCTACGGCAGCCGAAATATTGCCACACACCGCACCGTAGTAAACGGAGGGATACTCAATCGTCACCTGTCCGAAAGTGTAATCGATATCAGCATTCGGGTGGGAGGGCGGCCCTATGATGGCCAACTTGGATGTAAGGGGATCGGCTCCTCCAAGACCGTCGATCTGGCGTTTGTCGGGACTGCCAAAGATTGCACAGACAAGACGGTCCCTCGCCTGAGTGTCTTTCGGTATGTCGTTCTCTTTGAGAAAGACTGCCTTGCTCGTTCCACCACGATATATGACCACCGGAACGCGCACCATTTCGTCCATGGTCTTCTCCTTTCGCAACTTTCATGGTTATCGGATCAAATTAGCAATGACCGAGATATCTTTAACGTCTTCGATATGTTTCACGGTTTCAATAAATTTCATTCGTTTGCCGGCATCCAGATATTGCGATGCCAACATATTGAATTTTGCCTCGACTTCATCCATGGTCACGGGGTTTTCGGGATCGCCTTTAGGGTAATCCACATGCGCGGTTTTCTGAGTACCATCCTTCATGGTCGCAATCATTGTAGCAGGGTATGCCTTCGGGTAGACTTTCTCAGCCTCGGGATCAAATTCCGCCGTCACTTTCGAGGCCAGTTCAATAATCTTCGGATCGGTAAAAGTCTCCTTCTTGAATTCGTCAACACCTGTGCGGTTGCGGCTGATGGCGACAGCGGTGATATAGGGCAGGCTAAACTGTGCATCAACATGGGTCTTGGGCCTATACCTATTCTCTTCCGGTTGCATCAGAACGGTCGTGGTCCAGTTACAGGCCTTGGCTACGATCTTCTCAACATTGTCAGCCCGGACCCCCTGCTTATAGAGATCCAGGGCACAGTCGGCAATGGGGCCGCCGAAGCGGCAGCAAGCATGAACCTTGATACTCGTGTCCTTCATTTCCCATTTCTGTCCGAGATTATTTATCAACTTTCCATAGTCATAGGTGTCTTTATAAGAGTAAGCTCGGATAAATCCCATGGGTCCCTCGTAAATGGTTCGGGCACCGATGAAATTCTGTTTGGCCAGTTCGGCGCAAATGATGCCCGACATTGCAGGCTGTCCCGCCTGGATCGGCTTTTGCCATGACCCTTCCGTTCCCCACTCCAGGGTACCTGCCGCAAAGCTTCCCCCAAGCCCCAAAGCCCAGGACGTCTGCTGAGCGTTCAGACCCAGAATCAAAGACGAACCCATAGCGGCGCCGAACACACCGCAGGTGCCGGTCGGATGAAATCCTTGATAGTAGGTTTTTCCGAGAAAAGCCTCCCCGGTCCGGATCATCACCTCAAGACCGCAGATGAAGGCACGCAAAAACTCCTTGCCGCTTACCTTGTATTTTTCACCGAGTGCGAATACCGCCGGAAATACAGAGACAGATGGATGCATGGTCCCCTCTCTATGATCATCGTCATAGTCATAGATGTGTCCCATGGTCCCATTAATGAATGCTGCGTTGATGGGAGATGTTTTAAAACCCCGTGCGATGACTGAGCTGTCTGGATTTCCGCCTTGACTTGTCATGGCGGCGACAACGGCTTCAATTTGCTTTTCTTCCCTTGCTCGTATCGAGCAGCCGATCACGTCGATGATGTAGTATTTGACTTTATCAATAATGTCGTCTGGAAGATCTTCAAATTTGAGCCCTACGCAAAATTCTGACAGGGTTTCTGCCAGCGGCCGATCAAATAACTTCTTCATCTCCAGCTTTTCTCTCTCCATGGTATTCCCCTCCTAAATATTTGAATAGATTTAAGCGACTATTAACGGTTCATTTTCTGGTGTACCGGTCTTCCAGTTTCCGGAATACATCGATACCGAGAAAACTGTTGAACTGCTCGAAGGTGAAAGGAAGATCGACGGGATTTAGGTATTTACCTTCGTCCATCAATGTTTTGCAATTTTTCAGGTAGGCCGCTATCCCGCCAATCAGGAGAAGGCCCGGAAATAGAACCATCCCGTAACCCATGTCTTGTATTTCGGAGATGCTGATGTCATAAATGTGAAAGCCCATATTGAGTACACAAGGTTTGTTGAATCGAGAAGGAATGTCCTTTATATATTCAATATTCGGAGCTTCGATGAACAGCATATCGGCACCCGCATCGGCGTAAACTTGAGCTCTTCTGAAAGCTTCTTCGGGACCGTCGGTAGAAAAAGAATCCGTGCGAATCAGCAAAATGGTTTTTTCATCTGTTCGCGCATCAACCGCGGCCTTGATCTTGTCCACCATTTCATCCGCCGCGATCACTTGCTTGTTTTGCATGAATCCGCACTTCTTAGGCCATGACTGATCTTCGAGTTGTATGGCGGATGCCCCCGCCTTTTCGTACTCCTTGACTGTTCGATAAACGTTGACTGCATTCCCGTACCCGGTATCTGCATCAGCAATCAGCGGGATCTCTGTCGCATCGCTGACACGCCTGACGCATTCGAGCATTTCATGCATGGACAACAATCCATAGTCAGGGTAGCCTGATACGGCTGCAACGCCGTAACCGGTCATGTAAAGCACGGGGAATCCGCTATACTGAACAATTCTTGCTGATAGGGCATCATACACTCCCGGGGCCACCAATAATTCTTTGTTATTGAGCAAGACTTGGAGTTTTTCCCTTTTATTCATAATCACCCCTTTGCTATATTTTTAAGAAGTCCGTCTATGCCGCCCGCTTCAATAATCTCATACATTTTCTGCGGCAATGGATCTGCCAAGAACTTCTCTCCGCTATCCGCAAGGTAAACTTCGCCGTTTTCAAGAGATATATCGATCATATCATGACGTTTGACTTTCCCTGATATGCTGTTGATGGTGAGTGTCGGGAGACCAATGGCGATGGCATTGCGAAAGAAAATACGCGCAAAGCTTTCCGCAAGAATGCACCCTATGCCCAGATGTTTGATAACCTGAGGTGCATTTTCACGGCTTGATCCACAGCCAAAATTACTTCCTGCCACGATGACATCACCTGGCTTAACCTCTTTAGCAAAGTCAGGATCGATTGCTTCAAAGGCATGTTTGACCGTTTCTTCCAACGGTGACGCCAGGTATTGACCAGGCACAATCAAGTCCGTGTCAATATTATCGCCAAAAATCCATGCCCTGCCTTGAACATGCATGTTTATGCTACCTCCCTGGGATCAGTTATCCGGCCGAAAATGGCGGAAGCTGCAACGGTTGCCGGAGATGCAAGGTATACCTCTGAATTTGGGCTCCCCATTCTGCCCTTGAAGTTCCGGTTGGTGCTCGAAATGCAAGCCTCACCCGAGGCAAGGAGTCCACCGTGGCTGCCAAAGCAAGGACCACACGATGGCGGACAAATGATGGCACCTGCTTCTAATAGTGTTTGAATAAAACCCTTGGCCGCAGCCTCAATGAATACCGGGCGAGAAGCGGGATATACATACATGCGAACGGAAGAATGAACTTGACGGCCTTTTAATATTTGGGCTGCGGCTTGAAGATCTTCCAGCCGCCCATTGGTGCATGAACCTAGCATTGCCTGCTGTACGGGTTTGCCTGCAATGGATCGAACAGGTTTAACGTTACCGACGGAATGGGGTAGAGCGACGAGCGGCTCAAGGTCTGACACGATGAGCTCGAATTCCTTTTCGTACTCTGCGTCATCATCAGGACCGAAATGGGGCACATCGTCCACTCCGATAGACTTCAGGTATTCCACCGTGATTTGGTCAACGGGGAATAGACCAAATTTAGCCCCGAACTCTATTGACATGTTGCTCATGACAAGTCTTGAAGAAATGGGCAGTCCATCAAGCCAATCCCCACCAAACTCGATAGAACGGTACTGGGCGAATTCGGTTCCGTATCGGCCAGCTAATGCCAAACTCACATCTTTGGCGCTTACCATTTCTGGCAATTGGCCTTTCAACTTGACCTTGATGGAATGTGGTACCAGGAACCACAGCTCGCCCGTGGCGAGAACATACGCCATTTCAGAGGTGCCGATTCCGGTAGCCCCTGCACCCAAGGCCCCGTAAGTCCCCGTGTGAGAATCCGTTCCAACGATCAGTTCGCCGGGTTTAACATGGCCCTTCTCAACCATCACCTGGTGGCAAATCCCTTCCCGTTCCCCGTAGAAATTGGAAACCCCGTATTTCTCCACCATCTTTCTGATTTGAGCATGACCTTCCGCCATACCCACGTTTGGTGAAGGAACATAATGATCTAGGATGACGACCACGCGTCCCGGATCCCAAATCTTTTCAATCCCGGCAGTCATCAATTTTATGCTGGAGAGCAGAAATCCTTCATGACACATCGCCTTGTCCACAGGCACCACAACATAATTCCCCGCCTTGACTTCTGACCCTAAGCAGCGGGAGAACATCTTCTCAGCCATTGTCAATCCCATGACAGGCACCTCGTCATTCTTTCGCGAACATATTTTCTATAAGGATATTTCATCCCATCCACAAGACTTCCCGCGTTGAACGATATCTGTATGATCTTGGTGCGTTGTGGCCATTAAATATATCTTTATAACTTTATACTTTAGATTATAATAGCTGGGTCTAAATCGGTTGTCAAGCAGAAATTCCATTAAATTTTAGAGAAGCGTTCGTTCATCGAGTTTTGAGGAGCGGCTTGGGGCAGGTCTTGAAATCATGAGAGGTAAGGCAAAGAGAGGGCTTGACCTTAACTTCGGAGAGGATCTTTCTGCTTCTGAATATCTGCACGCGTATACACCCGTTGGACGCAAACAATTTATCTTGCCACCATCAGCAGAAATATATATGAGGGAAATATACTGGTCGATCTCCTTTCCCATGGTCCACTTGACGGGGAAGCTTGGGCACCGGGACATCAAAAAGGGAAATTTCGATAAGACCGGTCGTCCCAGATCCTGGGGCAGGGATCGGAAGCCTTGGCGTTTGGAAAGGTAGCGCAGATGGGTTTCCTGAATGCCGGTCCCGTTTTCCCGGGACGGTTTCCTGGCGGGGTGGCGGGCCCTGCAACACCCCATCGGGATCGGTGCTGGGGATCGACGGGGCGTGAGCGGGTGCTTTAACGGCCCCGAGAAAGGAGAAAACCACCATGGATTTCTTCAAAAAGCCGGTTCCCGCGACAAAGAAAACGATCCTGATCGTGGATGACGAAGAGGATTTCTGCCATTTACTCAAACTCAACCTGGAGGAGACGAAGCGATTTGACGTGCTGGTTGCCCACAACGGTCCGGATGCCATCGATATCGCGATACACCATCATCCGAGCCTGATTTTGCTGGACATCATCATGCCGAAGATGACGGGGACGGAGGTGGCCGAAGTGCTGCGAAACAATGCGTCGACCCAGGACATTCCCATTATCTTTGTGACCGCCATCGTCAAGCGCAGCGAGATGGGCGCGTCGGAATACCAGATCGGCCGGAATTATTTCATGTTCAAGCCGATCAGGTTCGACGAACTGATCCGGGAAATCGGGACTAAGATCCGTTAGCGGGATCACGGCGGCGACAGATCTTTTGTGAGGCGTCGTCACGGGTGACGAAAGGCGTTCCGGAAGGTTTGAATTCGGCTCGCCATGAAATAAAAAGGGGCTAACCAAGTCTGGCTAACCCCTTGTCTTTCATGGTGGGTCAGGGCAGAATTGAACTGCCGACACTCGGATTTTCAGTCCGATGCTCTACCGACTGAGCTACCGACCCGGATCGGACGTCTCTTCTATAAAACCGCCGTGTTCTTGTCAAGGCTTTTTTATCGGAGGCGCCCGAAACAAGCGAGGTTTCATTCCTCATTCTATTGCTTTATTTTTTCAAAATGGGTAAGAAAGGCACGCGATGGAACACGTGCGGAGCGGGGCGGAACGAAAACAGACGAAGCGGCGCCAGGAGGCTGTGCGGATGGAAAAGAAGGTTCAGATCAAGGGTTCCTCCGGAGCGGAGGTGGATCGGCTTCGGGAAGAACACGCCACACTCAAGAGGCGTTTCGAATCCCTGCGCAAGGACCATGAGGCGTGCCTGGCGCGCGAACGTCTGCTCAGGCAGGTCACGGACAACATGTTCGATATGGTCTGCCTGGTGGATGTGGCGGGAAATCTTCAGTACGTCAGCCCCTCGCACCGTGCCAAGCTGGGCTACGATCCCGGCGCCGTGCTCGGGCAGTCGATTCTGAGCGGGGTGCATCCGGAGGACCATGAGCGCGCGAGCGAGGCGTTCAGCCGGGCTGCGTCCACGCGTGAACACACCCAGATCGAGTTCCGGTTCCGCCATGCCGACGGCCATTATGTCTGGGTCGATGTCCGGGGGAACAACTTCTACGACGATGCGGGGCAAGTGACGGGAGTGGTCCTGACCAGCCGGGACATCACGGAGCGCAAGCGGACCGAAGAGGCCCTGGCCCTAAGCGAAGAGGAACTGAGACAGAAATCCCGTCACCTCGAAGAACTCAATACGGCCCTGAACGTTCTGCTCCGGCACCGCGACGAGGACAGGGCGGAGCTGGAGAAGCAGATCGTGGCCCATATGCGGGAACTCGTCCTGCCTTATCTGGAGAGGCTGAAGGGGACGTCCCTCGACGAGTTTCAGCAGGTCTACCTGGATGTTCTGGATCGCAACCTGACCACCGTCCTGTCGCCGTTTCTCAAGCGGCTGTCCGCGCACCTCTCGAAACTGACGCCGAAGGAATTGTTTTGCGCCAATCTGATCCGGGAAGGAAAGAAGACGTCCGAGATCGCCCGCATGATGAAGATCACGCCCGGCGCGGTTGAATTGCACCGGAATCACATCCGGACGAAACTCGGCATCAAGGGGGTGAAGGCCAACCTCCAGTCCTACCTGCTGTCGCTGTCCTAGCGGATCCCGGAGTCCAGGGGATACGTTCCGAAGCGGGTCATGATCACGCCGCCCAGACCGACGACAACGGCCAGAACCTTGATGATGGGGCCGATGTAGGGGAGCCAGCCCAGAATCCATAGAAGGAGCAGGCCCCAGAACGTGGCCCGCAGGAGTCCGGGTTCGCGCTTCCGAAGCCGGAGAAAGACCCCCCGCCCGACCAGGCGGGCCAGGGCGATGAATCCCATCAGCACCCCGCAAACGACCACGATGATTTCCAGCGGAATGAGAACGATTCCGATCACGGAGACGGTGAGAAGCACTGCGAGCGGAACGACGATGATCGTGGCGAGCAGACCCCAGAGGAAGGCCCGGAAGGTATGGTGCCGGATGGCGGTGGCGATGGTCTCGAAGGGCTTGGGCATCAGGGTGACCGTGATCAGCGCAATCACCAGGATCATGAAAAAGATGCAGATCGAGAGGATGGCAAACACCCAGGACCAGCCCTCCCAGTCCTCCGTCAGGACGGTGGAAACGGCCGTGGTGAGCTGAGTGGAATTGATCTCGATGAGATCGCCCCGGACGTCCGCTCCCCGCCCCTTGACGATGACCCCGCCGATGGAGATGCAATCCCCCGCCACGACGGCGCCGCTTCCCAGAACGACGGAACCCCCGATGGCCACGGCATCTCCCTGAACCGTGCCGTCCACGGTCACCTGTCCCCCGATGGCCGTGGCGTTCTTGACGGTGACGCCTTCACTGACGATCACGTCATTGCCGATTTTGGTGACGGACGACACCTCCGCCCGGGCCATGGCCGCCATCCAAAGCACCAGACCGACGGACAGAAGAATGATCAAGGGTCGTTTCATCGTTTCTCCTCGCGGCAGGGGCCGCTGCCGGGCCGGGAATGGCCTGGCGCAGGCCGGCGGGACGCATCGCGCCCCTGCCCGCTCGAACCTGACACGCGCCAAGCTGGCCGGAGTATAGAGAAGCGTCACGCGCGTGTCAATTGGAAAGACGGCGTTATCGCCGGAAGGGATTGTTTTTCCGGGGGAGGGGTGGTATAAATTCGGCCCCGGTCGCAGGGATGGCCGAGGCGTGGAAGGGAAGCGGACCGGGGGAGGGGCGGATGCACGAGCTGGCGGTGACGGAGAGCATTCTGAATGTGGTGCTCAGGCACGCGGGACAGAACGGCGTCCGCCGGGTCCTGGGAATCGCCCTGAGGATCGGGGAGCTCAGCGACCTGGAGGACACGTGGCTGCAGCGCTACTTCGACTACCTGAGCAAGGATACCCTGGCTGCCGGCGCCCGGCTGCACATCGAGCGCGTTCCCGTGGTCTTCCGCTGCGAGCCCTGCCGCCACGACTTTCCCGTCAATGTCCGCGAGATGGATCAGGTCCGCTGCCCCAGGTGCGGCGGGGAGCGGATGACGCTCGTCTCCGGTCGCGAATATTTCATTAAAAATATCGAGGTGATATGATGTCAGACGTCCGCTTGATCGACATTCGGGAAGAGATCCTCTCCGATAACCAGGAACTCGCCGGAAAGATCCGCGCCGACCTGGGCCGGCATGGCGTCTTCATGCTGAACCTGATGTCCTCTCCCGGCGCCGGGAAAACCAGCCTGATCCTCCGAACCCTGTCGGCCTTGAGGGACCGCGTGCGGATCGGCGTCATCGAGGGGGACATCGCCTCCTCCGTGGATGCCGAGAAGGTGAGCCGCGAGGGGGTGCCGGCGGTGCAGCTGCGAACGGGAGGCTTCTGTCACCTCGACGCGCCGATGATTGAGCGGGCGCTCAAGGAGCTCGACCTCGCGGATCTGGATTGCATCATCATCGAGAACGTGGGGAACCTGGTCTGCCCCGCCGAGTTCGACACCGGTTCCCAGAAGCGCGCCATGATCCTGAGCGTTCCGGAAGGGGACGACAAGCCCCTGAAATACCCGCTCATGTTTTCCGTCTGCGATGCCCTGGTCGTCAACAAGGTCGACTATCTGGGGACCTCGGACTTCGATCTGGAACGGCTGAGCGAGCGGGTTTGCAGGCTCAATCCCGCCATCCGGATCTTCCCCGTCTCCTGCAAGACCGGTGAGGGGATCGCGGAATGGACCGGCTGGCTTGCCGAACAGGTCGCAGGCGCCAGGCCGCCCGCCTGACGGTCCCCGATGAATGCCCGGACTTCGGATCTCGATGCCATCTTCGCCGCGGCGCTGGCCGCCGTGGATCCGGAGCCGGCCGTCCGCGACCAGCTGGACGGTGTCCGCGCCCTCTATCAGCGCGAGGGGCATCGCCGCCTGATCGTGACCGGATTCGGAAAGGCCGCCTTCGCCATGGCGCGGGCCGTGCGGCGGGAATTGGCGGATCTGATTGCGGACGGGTGCATCGTCACCAAGGACGGTCACCGCGTCCCGGATGTCTCCCTGGACCCGATCCGGGTGCGGGAGGCCGGGCATCCCCTGCCGGATGAGCGGGGGCTGGCGGCGACGGCCGAGATCCTTCGTCTGGGGGCGGGAGACGAGCGGATCCTGGTCGTCAATCTGGTCTCCGGCGGCGGATCGGCCCTCCTGGTTGCCCCCGCCCCCGGCGTTTCCCTCGCGGAAAAGCAGCGGGTGACGGAGCAGCTCCTGAAGGCCGGCGCCACGATTCAGGAATTGAACGCCGTCCGCAAGCACCTCTCCCGGGTCAAGGGGGGACGCCTGGCGGCGCACCTCCACCCCGCGCGAACCCTTTCTTTTATCCTGTCCGATGTCATCGGAGACGCGGTCGACGTGATCGCCTCCGGGCCGACGGCGCCCGATCCGACCACCTACGACGAGGCGTGGGCCGTCCTCGAGCGTCACCGGCTCTTTTCGGACGTTCCCGACGCCGTCCGGGCGCTGCTGAACCGGGGCCGGCGCGGGGAGCTTCCGGAAACACCGAAGCCGGGGGATCCGGTTTTCTCCCGGGTGGAAAACCGGATCGTCGGCAGCAACCGTCTGGCCCTGGCCGCGGCCGGCCGCCGCGCCGAATCCCTGGGGTACGCGGTCCGGATCCTCTCGGCGGAGCTGGCCGGAGAGGCGGTCGAGGTCGGGAAGGCGCTGGCGGCGGTCGCCCTGCGGGCGAGAACCGAAGATGGAAAAGGCCGGAACAGGCTCTGTCTGCTCGCCGGCGGCGAGACGACGGTGACGGTCCGGGGCGCGGGGCGCGGGGGACGGAACCAGGAGCTGGCCCTCGCCTTTGCGATGGAAATCGCCGGCGTCGAGGGCATCACGATGCTGTCCGCGGGAACGGACGGGACGGACGGTCCGACGGACGCCGCCGGCGCCCGGGTGGACGGTCGGACCGTGATCCGGGCGGAGCGCAGGGGCCTGGCGGCGGGCGACCATCTCGCGCGCAACGACAGCCACACCTTTTTCGAGCGGCTCGGCGAACGGTTCGTCACGGGTCCCACGGGAACGAATGTCATGGACATCCAGGTCATCCTCATCGGATAAAGACACCGCTGCTCATCGGAGGTCAGGATCATGTGCGACACCTTTGTGGCAACACCCGATTTCACGGCGACGGGGCATCTCATTTTCGGAAAGAATTCGGACCGGGAGCCGAATGAGGCGCAGGCCATCGTGCGGTATCCGGCCGCCGAGACGGACGCGCCCGATGTCCAAGCGACCTATATCCGCATCCCGCAGGTTCCCCGGACCTTCGAGGTCCTCCTCTCCCAACCCTTCCACATGTGGGGGGGCGAGATGGGGGTCAATGAGCGCGGGGTGGTGATCGGCAACGAGGCCGTCTTCACGCGGGTCGGGATCGACCGGAAGACGCCGGGCTTGACCGGCATGGACCTCTTGCGGTTCGCCCTGGAGCGCAGCGCCTCCGCCACGGCGGCCCTGGAGACGGTGACCGGTCTGCTCGAGCGTTACGGCCAGGACGCCTGCGGCGGGTACGAGAACCGCCGGATGTTCTACCACAACAGTTTTCTCATCGCCGATCCGAACGAGGCCTATTGCATGGAAACCGCCGGACGGCACTGGGCCGCCCTCCGCGTGCGGGGCTTCCGCTCCATTTCCAACGGCCTCACCATCGAGTCGGACTACGACCGGATCAGCGGCGGGTGCATCGACTTCGCGCGCCGCCGGGGATGGCTGAAGCGGGGCGCGACCTTCAGCTTCCGCGGGTGCTTCAGCGACGTCTTTTACACCCACTTCAGCGGCTCGCGCCTCCGGAGGGAACGAACCATGCGGGCGGGCCTGGCGGCGCACGGGCGCCTGACGGCGGCGGCGGCGATGGACATCCTCCGCATGGAGGGCGACCCGGACCGGACGGGGCCGTTCCACCCGGCCCGCTCGGACATGGGGTCGATCTGCATGCACGCCACCGGTCTGTTCACGCCCTCCCAGACAGCGGGTTCGCTCGTCGCGGAGATGCGCCCCGCCGGACCGTCCACATGCTGGATGACCGGAACGTCGATCCCGAGCACGGCCGTCTTCCTTCCCCTGACCCTGCCCGGGACAACCCTGCTGGATGCCGGCGGGCGCATGCCCGCGGCGCGGGCCGACGACTCCCTGTGGTGGCGGCACGAGCGGCTCTACCGGTTGTGCCTCACGAACTATCCCGCGGCCCTGGACGCCTTCCGGCGGGAGCAGGCGGAGCTAGAGGACGCGTTCGTCCGCGGGGAGAGGGCCCTGTTCGACGGCGACGCTCCGGCCGCCGCCGCGCTCGACGCCTATTCCGCGGACTGCCTGGCGCGCGTCCAGGAGGCGTACCGGGCCTGGCACGACCGGGTGGCGGCGCTCCGGCTGAAGCCCGCGCCCCGCGCCCCCCTGTACCGGCGGCGGTGGCGGCTCTGGAACCGCCGGGCGGGGCTTTCTCTGCCCGCCTGACGGAACGGTCGGGGCGACCGTTAGCGGAAGGTCGCCCGGAAGCGGAAAAGCGCGGCGAGAAAGAGGACGGCGCCGATGAGCGCCATGGTCGCGAGGGCCTCCCAGACGATCGCCGTTCCGGCCCCGCGGATGAGAACCGCCGACGAGAACTGGACGTAGTGCGTTGTCGGAAAGACCGACATCGCCGTCTGCAGGAACGGCGGCATGGCCTCGAGCGGCGTCATGGCGCCGGAGAGCATCGTGATCGGCGTGATGACGGGCACGCAGAGCAGTCCCAGTTGCGGCCCGTTCCGGGCGATGGTGGCGAGGAGGATGCCGAGCCCGGTGGTGGCGAAAAGATAGACGACCGTCCCGGCGAGAAAGAGCGGGAACGAGCCCGCCGCCGGCGCCCCCAAAACCCCCCGGACCACGAGCCACAGCGAGAAGATGGCGCCCGTCAGGACGACGAGGCTGTTTGCCCAGACCTTGGCGATCATGATCTCCGGCGGGGACAGCGGCATGACCAGCAGGTGCTCCACCGTCCCGTGCTCCCGTTCCCGGAGCAGCGCGGCCGCGGGCAGGATGATGGAGAGCATGGTGATCATGTTGACGAGCATCATGAGCCCCATGAACCAGGTGTTCTGGCGGTTCGGGTTGTAACGGACGCGGACGGCCTGCTGCACGGCGGGCGCCGGCGCCTGCCGCTCGCCCAGCAAATAGGCCGAGATCTCGGCGGCGATCATTTTCTTCAGGTAGGTGGTTCCCATCTTCGCATGACCGATGGCCGTTCCGTCGACATCGATCCGGATCTCGGCCGGCCGGCCGGCCAGGACGTCCGACTGGAAACCGGGCGGGATGTCGATGACGAAGGTCACGGCGCTGCGGGCCAGGGTTCCGCCGATCTCCGGGAAGGTCAGGTCCCGGGGCGTCTGAAAATAGGGTTTGCGAATGGACGCGCGGATGCGGGCCGAAAGGGGGCTTTGGTCCTCGTCGACGATCGCGACGGAGGCGTTGTTCACCTGAAGCCCGGTTCCCTTCGCCGTCACGACGATCAGGGCGGAAAACGAATACACGAGGAAAAAGATCAGGATGTATTCGTGGCGGATGCTGATGAGCTCCTTCAAGCCCAGCCGGTAGATGTGGGCGATCCGGTTCATCGTTATTTCTCCTGCTTGGTGAGCAGCGCGACCGTCGTGACCGTCAGGGCGACGCACATCGCAGCCAGGACCAGATAATGGGTCGCCAGTTCCGGAAACCCGATGGCCTTGGTGAAGGTCCCCACGCTGATGTCGAGAAAGTAGTGGGCGGGGAAGGTCCGGGCCATGAAGGCGGCGCCGCCCGTGAGCGACGAGACCGGCGTCAGGAGGCCGGAGAACTGGAACGCGGGAACCATCGTCAGGACGAAGGCCGCCACCAGCGCCGCGATCTGCGTCCGGGTGAAGGTGGAGACGAGCAGCCCGAGCCCCGTGCTGGCGAAGAGATAGAGCAGGGTCCCGACGGCGAGGGCCGGGAAGCTGCCCCGGAAGGGGATCTGAAACACCCCGAGAATGATCGCGATCAGCGCGAGGAAATTGGCGGCGTTGACGACGATGTAGGGGAGCTGCTTCCCCCACAGAAACTCCAGCCGCGTGACCGGACTGGTGTAGAGGTTCGTGATGGAGCCGAGCTCCTTTTCCCGTACCACGGCCACCGCCGTCAGCAGGGTGGGCACGAGCAGCAGGACCGCCGCCAGAACGCCCGGGACGATGGCCAGGCGGCTCCGGACGTTGGGGTTGTACCAGTAGCGGGATTCGATCTGTACCGCGCCCCCCGCGGCCGTCAGGGCGGCCGCCCCCGGCCGTTCGGCCAGATACGCCAGATGGACGGCCTCCGCGTAATTCTTCGCCGTTTCCGCGCGGAACGGCATGGTCCCGTCGATCCACACCCCCACCGCGGGGTTGCGTTCCCGCTTCAGGTCTCTGGCGAACCCTGGCGGAATCTCGATGACCAGGGAGTAATTCAGCTTCTGAAACCCGCGCTCCATCTCCAGCGGAGACAGGATGCGTCCCCGGTCCCGGAAATAGGGCGAGCCGGTGTAATGCTCGACGTACGCGCGGCTTGCCGCCGTTCCGTCATGGTCGAGGACGGCGAAGCGGATCGCATCGAGATCCGTGTTGATCCCGTAGCCGTACACCAAAAGCAGCAGCGGTGCCACGAGGAGGGCAAAGAGCAGGAGGACCGGGTCCCGGAGGAGTTCGAGCGTCTCCTTGTGCGCCACGGCGAATAGACGGTGGATATCGAAGCGGCGCCGGGATTCCGGCCGCGCCGGAGGCGCCAGGACCGTGGCGGGACGTTCGGGGCCGCCGGCTTCGCCCGCGTCCGCTTCACGGTCGTCCCCGCCGGCATCCTCCCGCATGTAGGCGATGAACGCCTCTTCCAGGGTCCGGCACTGCCGGCGACGCGTGAGTTCCGCAGGGCTGTCGCAGGCCAGGACGCGCCCCTGGCTCATCAGGGCCACCCGGTCGCAGCGGCCGGCCTCGTTCATGTAGTGGGTCGTGATGAAGATCGTCACTTGGCGCTCGCGGGAAAGTCCGGCCAGGAGTTCCCAGAAGTGATCCCGGGCGATGGGATCCACCCCCGAGGTGGGTTCGTCCAGGATCAGGACCTCCGGATCGTGGATCGCGGCCACGGCGAGGGACAGCCGCTGGCGGATGCCGAGGGGCAGCCGCTCCGCCTGGTCGTCCATGACGCCGCCCAGATCGAAATCTGCACTCATTTCCTCCACCCGGGCGGGGATCGCGGCCGCGGGCAGGTCGAAGAGGTGGGCATGCAGGGTCAGGTTCTGCCGGACGGTCAGCTCGCCGTACAGGGAAAAGGTCTGGGACATGTACCCGATGCGTTTGCGCATGGCGATGCTGCCGGCGTCGACCGCGCTGCCGAACAGGTACGCCTCGCCCGCCGTGGGAGGGAGAAGCCCCGTCACCATCCTCATCGTGGTCGTCTTGCCGCAGCCGTTGGAGCCGACAAAGCCGAAGATTTCGCCTTTCGGGATCGTGAAGGAGACGTCCTCGACGGCGGTGAAGGCCCCGAAACGCTTGGTGAGGTGCTGGGCCTCGATGGCCGCGCCATCCGCGGAGAGGATGCGGGGGGGGACGGCAAAGACGCGATGACCGGCACGCCCCTCCTCCGGGAGCAGGGCGATGTAGGCCTCCTCGATCGTCTCTTTGCCGCTGAGCGCCTTTAACTCCCCCGGGGTTCCCGCGGCCAGCACGCGTCCCCCCGCCATCATGACCAGCCAGTCGAGGTGCTCCGCCTCTTCCATGTAGGCCGTGGCGACGAGAATGCTCATGCCGCGATGCCGAAGCCGCATCTCGTCGATCAATTTCCAGAACTGCTGCCGGGATAGGGGGTCCACCCCCGTCGTCGGCTCGTCCATGACGAGAACGTCGGGATCGTGGATCAGGGCGCAGCACAGCCCCAGCTTTTGCTTCATGCCCCCGGACAGCTTGCCGGCCGGGCGGTCGGCGAAGGGGGCCAGACGGGTCGCGGCGAGCAGTTCGCGGATGCGCGCTTCGCGCTCCGGACGGGAGAAATTGTAGAGGCGGCCGAAGAAATCGCAGTTCTCCCGGACCGAAAGGGTGGTGTAAAGATTCTGCCCCAGCCCCTGCGGCATGAACGCAATCCGGGAACAGACCTGAAGCCGGTACGATGCGGAACGCATATCGCCGCCGAGGACGGCGACGTCTCCGCGCTGAATCTTTTTCATGCCGGCCAGCACGCCCAGGATCGTCGACTTGCCGACACCGTCGGGACCGATGAAGCCGACGCGTCGCCCCGCGGGAATCTCCAGGGAGACGTCGTCCAGGGCCCGCCGGGCGCCGTACCGGTGCCGGAGGCCGGCGATGCGGCAGACGGGGGGCGGGATGTCCGTCTGGTCGTTCATTGCAGGGAGGGGGGCCAGGGGGCCCGGGGATCGAGGCGCACCCAGGAGACGCCCGGCAGACCCGGTTTCAGGCGGGATTCGCGGTGGGGCTCCAGGCGGACCTTGACCCGGAACGTGAGCTTCTGGCGCTCCTCGGCCGTTTCCACCTCCTTCGGCGTGAACTGGGCCTTGGCCGAGACGAAGACGACGCGCGCCTTAAAGGGGCGCTCCGGAAAGGCGTCGGACACGACCCGCGCCTCGGCGCCCAGGGCGAGAGTCCCCGCCTCCTTTTCCGGCAGAAAGACGGTCATGTACATCTCCTCCGGGTCGATGACCGTCAGGACCTTGCCCCCGGCCGGCAGCACCTCGCCCGGCTCGGCGAGGCGTGCGAGCACGCGCCCCCGGACGGGGCTCCAGAGGGACCCGTCGGCGATTTCGGCCTTCAGGTAGTCCGTCCGGGCGACGGCCGCCGCGATTGCGGCCTCGGCTTCGGCCACCCTGGCCCGGGCCGCGGCCAAGTCGGCCTCGGCGCTCTGCCGGTTGGTCTGATCGTGCTCCAGCCGCTGCTGGGTGGCGATTCCCTTGGCCAGAAGCCGCTCCGACCGCTCCAGCTCCCGGCGGGCGAGGACCACCCGGCTCTGGCTCTCATCGACCTTGGCCAGTGCCGAGCGGCGGACCTCTTCGGCCCGCCGGACCTCCGCCTGGGCCTGCCGGAGCTGGGCCTCGAGCGGCGCGGTATCCATCCGCGCGAGGAGCTGATGCGGCTGGACGGCGTCCCCCTCCCGGACAAAGACCGCCACCAGGCGCCCCGGCTGTTTCGTGGCGATATCGATCTCCGTCGCCTCGATGCGGCCGTTGCCGGCGACGAATCCCGGCGGGACGGTGTTCTGGTCCTGGCGGTGGAGAAGGGCGTAACCGGCGGCGGCCGCCAGCAGGAGCGCGGCGCCGATCCAGACGAACCGGGAGGAGACCTTTTTCGTTCCGGCCATGGCGGTCCTTTCGTACGGGGAACATTCGCGCGGTTCGGGGCGTCCCGTTTCCCGGGGCGGGGTGAGGCGCCCGCAGCGCAGGAAACCTAACAGATTTCCGGGAAAAAGTAAAAGACCATCGGGGGGAGGGGGGCGTTACGTCTCCGCGTTCCGGGAGGGCGGCCGGAAGAGCGGCAGCCCCAGCTGCTTGCGGCGGGTCTTGCCGTAGGGGCAGGTTTTCTCCCGGACCGTCGGTTCGCCCCGGCGGCCCCTGCCCCGGACCTCGATCAGGTGGGAGCCCCCCAGGTGGAGGGCGTGCTTGCCGTAGCGGCGGCTCACCGCGTCCACGGCGTCGTAGAGCTCGCGGATCCTTTCCGCCTTCAGGGGGTCTTCGAAGAGGGAGTACTGGATGTTCGCGTCCGGGACGAGGTCGAGGAGAACGACCCCGGTGGCGCGGTAGAGGTCCCGGCGCCGGTAGAGGTCGTTGAACAGGCCGCGGAGCAGGGGGGACAGCTCCAGGGGGTGGGCGCAGGGGCGGTTGAGGCGCGCCTCCCGCCCCGCGGTGTCGAAGTTCTGCCGCTTCAGGAAGGCGGCCACCCGCCGCGGGGCGAGGCCGTAGCGCCGGGCCTTGATGCAGGCGGATTCGAGGTTCCGGATCAGGTGGGCGAAGAGGTACTCCGGATCGGCGCTCGGCGGGGCGAAGGTCTTCGTCTTGCTGATGGAGGCGTAGACGCTCTTCTCCTCCGGCGAAACGGGGTAGACGGACGTCCCCCGGAGCTCCTGCCAGGTCTCGATGCCGGGCTTCGTGAGGCGCTGACGAACCGTCCGCTCCGCAAGGCGGGCGAAGTCCAGGGCGGTCCGGACGCCCAGTTTGTCGAGATAGCTCGCGGTCGCGGGGCCGATGCCCCAGACCCCGCCCACGGGAAGCGACTCGAGCAGGAGGGGGATCGCCCGGCCGGGGACGACGGTGAAGCCGGAGGGCTTCCGGTGCCTGGAGGCCGCCTTGGCGAGGACCTTGGTCAGGGAGAGGCCGACGGAGACGGTCAGGCCCAGTTCGCGCTCGACGGCGTCCTTCATCCGCAGGGCGATGGTTTCGTAGGAGGCCTTGAGCGGCCGCCTGAGGCCCGTGATGTCGGCGAAGGCCTCGTCGATGGAGTATTCCTCGACCTGGGGGGTGAAGCGGCGCATGACGTTGAACATCCGCCGGGAGAAGAGGCTGTAGGTCTCGTAGTCGGAGGGGAGGACGACGAGGTCGGGACAGAGCCGTTTCGCCTCCGGGAGGGAAACGGCCCGCCGGATGCCCAGGGCCTTGGCCGCGTAACTCGCGCAGGCGACGATGCCCCGCTCGCCGCCGGTGACGATGGGCTTCCCGCGCAGTTCCGGGTGGAGGGCCTCCTCGCACGAGGTGAAGAAGGCGTCCCCGTCCATGTGCAGGATGGCCCGGGGCCAGGCGTGGAGCGTCAAGATCGTGTCGTTCATCGTATTGCCCGAAATCCTTGACCTTTGGGAAACGGCCCCCGCTTTTCAGCGGTCTCAAGGGGTTGACGGCCGGGAGAATTTTCCCCTTGCCTCCGTGGATCTATTATGGTAGAACGCACGTTCTACTGTCAAGGGGTTTTTTGCTCATTGACAGGGGGGGGAAAAGAGGATAACTGAGGGCGGAAAAATGAAGGCATTTTTGGCGGTTTACGCCCGGCGGATCCCGCCGCACCGGATGCCGGAAGAGGCGCCCTTGGGCGAGAGGTTTGTCAGGATCATCGCCACCGGGCTGGGGAGCGGGTATGCCCCCTTCGCCCCCGGAACGGCGGGGACGCTCGTCGCGATTCCCGTTTATCTCGTCCTTTTCCCCCTGTCCTGGCCGCTGTATCTCCTGACGGTGGTGGCCCTGACGTTTCTGGCGATTCACGTCTCCGGGGCGGCGGAGGTCCTCTTCGGCCGGAAGGATGCCCCGCGGATCGTGATCGACGAGATCTGCGGGTTTCTGTTCGCCCTGTTCTGCGTCACGCCGACCGTGGCGCATATCGCCGCCGGGTTTGCGCTTTTCCGGCTCTTCGACATTGCGAAGCCCTTCCCGGCCGGTCTCATTCAGCGGCGGCTTCCCGGCGGTTACGGGGTGGTGCTGGACGACGTCGCGGCGGGGATCTACGCGAACCTCGTCCTGCAGGGCCTGGTGTGGGCGGGCATTCTGGGTTAAAGAGGGGACCTCTCGACATGAACGTCGGCATTCTGACCATCGGCAACGAACTGATCAGCGGGCGCACGCAGGACACGAACGCCTCGCTGATCGCCCGGGCCCTCCAGGTCCAGGGCTGGCCGGTGGCCGTGATCCTGTCCGTGGGGGACGACGAGGCGGCAATCCGGGCGGCCCTCGGGCTGATCCTGGCGCAGGCCGACGCCGCCATCGTGACCGGGGGGCTGGGGCCCACGGCGGACGACATCACGACCGCCGCGATCGCCCGTATCTTCGCGCTGCCGCTCGTGACGGACGAGGCGGTTCTGGCCTACATCCGGTCGATCTTCGAGAAATACCGGCTGAACTGGACGGACAATAACGCCAAGCAGGCCGTTTTTCCGGCGGGGGCGGAGGTCATCCCCAACCCTGCGGGAACGGCGGCCGGGTTTGCCCTCCGGAAGGGCCGCCAGGTGGTGGCCGTGATTCCGGGCGTTCCCCGGGAGGTTGCACGGATGCTGCCCGAGGGGGTCATCCCGCTCCTGAGGCGCGCGTTTCCCGAGGCGGCGGCCTGCGTGGCGACCCGGACGATCAGGAGTTTCGGCCTGGGCGAAGCCGAGGTGGATCAGGCCCTGGCCGATGCCGACTGGACCGGAATGGGCGTCGAGATCGGCTTCTACCCCCACTTTCCGGAGAACCACATCGTCCTGACGGCGCGGGCGGCGACCGATGCGGAGGCCGAACGGCGGTTGCAGGCGGCGGAAGCGGCGGTAACGGGGCGCCTGGGGCGCCATGTCTTCTCCCGTGACGGGGACGCCCTCGAGGCCGTGGTGGGGCGCCTGCTCAGGGAACGGGGGCTCACCCTGGCCGTGGCCGAGTCCTGCACGGGCGGGCTCATCACGGATCGGCTGACGGACGTTCCCGGCAGTTCCGCCTACCTGGAACGGGGGCTCGTGACCTACAGCAACGCCGCCAAGGTGGCGCTCCTCGGGGTGCCGGAGGCGGTCCTCGCGGCCCACGGCGCCGTCAGCGAAGAGACGGCCCGGCGGATGGCCGCGGGGGTGAGGCGGCAGGCGGGGACGGATCTGGGCCTCGCCGTGACCGGCATTGCCGGACCGGACGGCGGATCGGCGGCGAAGCCCGTAGGGACGGTCTTTATCGCCCTGGCGGACGCCGATGAAACGGTCTGCCGGCCGTTCGCCTTCCGCTGGGACCGCCGCCGGATCAAGATGATCGCCGCGCAGTCCGCCCTCATGATGGTGAAGCGCTACCTCGCGGGCGAGGCGCAGCAGGCGTGACGGACCGGGAGGGCCTTGGTGAAGCGATGAGCGAAGAAACGACCCTGCGGGCCTTCCTGGCCATCGAGCCCCCGGAGGCCGTGCGCGCAGAGATCGCCGCGATCCAGGAACGCCTGAAGAAGACGGTCCGGGGGGTGATCCGGTGGGTCCGTCCGGAGGGGATTCACCTGACGCTCAAGTTCTTCGGGAACATCCCGCCGCCGGCCGTGGAGCGAATTTCGGCGGCGGTCGCGGCGCGGACCGCCGGGGTCGCCCCGTTCGACCTGACGGTCGGGACGGTCGGCGTTTTCCCCGATTTGAACCGCCCCCGGGTCGTCTGGCTGGGGATGGCGGGGGAGGTGGACCGTCTGCTCGGCCTGCAGAAGTCGCTCGATCGGGAATTCGGGGCCCTGGGGTTTCCGCGGGAGGAGCGGCCCTTCCGGGCGCACCTGACCCTGGGGCGGATCAAGACCCCGAAGGGGCTGGTCGGTCTGGCCCGGGCGGTCGAGACCGGCGAGACGGCGACGGCCGGTCCGTTCAGGGCCGATGACCTGATCCTGTTCCGGAGCGAATTGTCGCCGCAGGGCGCCGTGTATACCCGGCTCGCCGCCTTTCCCCTTCGGGGGTGATCCGTCCCGGCCGGAAACGGAACGGGGGCGGGGATGAGCCGGCTCCCGCCGGGAAGCCGGGTTTCAAGGGGTCCGACGGACCCGGAGATGAGGATTGGCAGGAATCACGCTTTCGCAAAAGCGGGAAAAGGAAGAGGCATCCCCAAGAATGTTGAAGAGGAAAGATCATTATCAGGAGGTGGCTATGGTCGCGGATACGGAGAGGATGAAAGCGGTGGATCTGGCCATTACCCAGATCGAACGGCAGTTCGGCAAGGGGTCTATCATGCGGCTGGGCGGCGGCGAAAGCGTGGCCGACGTGCCGGCGATTTCCACCGGATCGTTGAGCCTCGATCTGGCCCTGGGCGTGGGCGGCGTGCCGCGGGGGCGGGTGATCGAGATCTTCGGCCCCGAATCGGGCGGGAAGACGACGCTCGCCCTGCACATGGTGGCGGAGGCCCAGAAGCAGGGGGGACTCGCGGCCTTCATCGACGCCGAGCACGCCCTGGACGTGGGCTATGCCCGGAAGATCGGCGTCGATACCGACGACCTTCTGATTTCCCAGCCCGATACGGGGGAGCAGGCCCTGGAGATCGCCGAGACGCTGGTGCGCAGCGGCGCCCTGGACGTGCTGGTGGTCGATTCCGTGGCGGCCCTGGTGCCGAAGGCCGAGCTCGAGGGGGAGATGGGGGACGCCCAGATGGGCCTTCAGGCCCGGCTGATGTCCCAGGCCCTCCGGAAGCTCACGGGCAGCATCAGCAAGTCGCGGACGACCGTGATCTTCATCAATCAGCTCCGGATGAAGATCGGCGTCTTCTTCGGGAACCCCGAGACGACCACCGGCGGCAACGCGCTCAAGTTCTACGCCTCCATGCGCCTGGACATCCGCAAGGTCAGCACGATCAAGTCCGGCCAGGATGTGATCGGGATGCGGACCCGCGTCAAGGTCGTGAAGAACAAGGTCGCCCCGCCCTTCCGGGAGACGGAATTCGACATCATCTTCGGCGAGGGCATCTCCCGGGAGGGAGACATCCTGGACCTCGCGGCCGAGCAGGGGATCGTGGAGAAGAGCGGGGCCTGGTATTCCTACAAGGGGGAGCGGATCGGCCAGGGCCGGGACAACACCAAACTTTACCTCAGGGAGAACGCCGAGGTGATGGCGCGGATCGAGACGGAGGTCCGGGAAAAGTTTGGCCTCAGGACGGGAGAGCCGGAGGCGTAGCGCCGTGGCGGACCCCCTCTCCGACCAGGAGACCCTGGAGCGGGCCTTCCGGATGCTGGCCCGCCGCCCCCACAGCGAGCGGGAGATCCACCGGAAGCTCAGGGAAAAGGGGGCGGACGGAGCGGGCATCGCCCGCGTGCTGGAGCGGCTGCGGGAGCTGGGATACGTCGACGATGCCGCCTTTGCCCGGGGCTGGGCGAAGGGCCGGGCCGGCGGGCGGCTCTGGGGAAACCGCCGGATCGCGGCGGGACTTCGGGAGAAGGGCATCCCGGCGGAGATCATCCAGGCGACGCTGGCCGAGCTTCGCGAGGAGGTGGACGAGGGCGAATCCCTGCGGCTCTGGCTGGTCCGGAAGCTGCGCGGGCGGGACCCGGCGACCCTGGAGGAGCGGGAACGGCGGCGCCTGGCGCGAGGCCTGGCCGCGCGGGGGTTCCCGTCGGACCTGATCGTGCGGGCGTTGAAAGCGGGCACCGGGGATTAGGCGTTGGACGGCGGACAATTCATTTTCACGGGAGGCGGTTGTTTCACATGATGACGGGGACGGAGATCAGGGAGAGTTTTCTGCAATATTTCGAGGGGAAGGGTCACACGCGGGTTGCCAGCTCATCGCTCGTTCCCAAGGACGATCCGACCCTCCTGTTTACCAATGCGGGAATGGTTCAGTTCAAGAACTGTTTTCTCGGCCTGGAGGACCGGGGCTACAGGCGGGCGGCGAGCTCCCAGAAGTGCGTCCGGGCCGGGGGCAAGCACAACGACCTGGAAAATGTCGGCGTGACGGCCCGGCACCACACCTTCTTCGAGATGCTGGGAAACTTCTCCTTCGGCGATTACTTCAAAAAAGACGCCATCGCCTGGGGGTGGGAGTATCTGACCGAGGTCATGGGTCTTCCGAAGGACAAGCTGTGGATCACGATCTTCAAGGACGACGACGAGGCCTATGCGATCTGGCACGACGAGATGGGCGTGCCGGCGGAGCGGATCGTCCGCATGGGCGAAAAGAGCAATTTCTGGATGATGGGCGAAACGGGCCCCTGCGGCCCCTGTTCGGAGATCCTCTACGACCAGGGCGCGGGGACGGGCTGCGGCCGCCCGGAGTGCGACATCCATTGCGAATGCGACCGCCACCTCGAGATCTGGAACCTCGTCTTCACCCAGTTCGACCGCGACGCCGCCGGGACGCTCAACCCCCTGCCGAACCCGAACATCGACACGGGCATGGGGCTGGAGCGGCTGGCCGCCGTCGTCCAGGGGGTCAAGAGCAACTACGATTCCGATCTCTTCCTGCCGATCATCCGCTTCATCGAGCGTCTGAGCGGCAAGGCGTACGGGACGGACGCGGAGGTGGATGTCTCCATCCGGGTCATCGCCGACCACAGCCGCGCCGTCGCGTTTCTCGTGGGCGACGGGGTGCTCCCGAGCAACGAGGGGCGGGGCTACGTCCTGAGACGGATCCTGCGGCGGGCCGCCCGCCACGGGAAACTGATCGGACTCGACAAGCCCTTCCTCCACCGGGTGTGCGGCACCGTGATCGACGTCATGCAGGCGGTCTACCCGGACCTGACCGACAAGCGCTCCTATATCGACAAGGTCGTGGTCAACGAGGAACAGAGGTTCAGCGAGACCCTGGACGCGGGGCTCAAGATCCTCCAGGAGGAGGTGGCGCGGCTCCGGGCGGGCGGCGGCGAGGGGGTCCTCGGCGGCGAGGTGGTTTTCAAGCTCTACGACACCTTCGGCTTTCCCACCGATCTGACGGCGGACATCGTCCGGAAGGAGGGGGTCCGCCTGGATATGGACGGTTTCGAACGGGCCATGGAGGCCCAGCGCGAGAAGGCGCGGGAGTCCTGGAAGGGCAGCGGCGAGGAGGCCGTGGCCGAGACCTACCATCAACTGTCCGTGGCCGGTGTCGCCACCGCCTTCGTGGGCTACGAGGGACGGACGGAGGCCGACTCCCGGGTGACCGCGCTCCTGAAGCAGGACCGGCCCGTGGAGGAGATCGCGGCGGGCGACAAGGCCGAGCTCTTCGTGGCCGAGACGCCTTTTTACGGGGAGACGGGCGGTCAGGTGGGCGACACGGGGGTCGTCACGGGCGACGGCTTCCAGTTCGAGGTCTGGGACACCCAGCGCCCCGTGGAGGGGATCGTCACCCACATCGGCAAACTCAAGCGCGGGCGTCTCCGCGTGGGGGACGCCGTTCATCTCTCCGTGGAAACGGACGACCGGCGGGCGACCGAGGCGAACCATTCGGGCACCCACGTGCTGAACGCCGCCCTCCGGGCCGTTCTGGGCGACCACGTCAAGCAGTCCGGATCGCTCGTCAATCCGGAGCGGCTGCGCTTCGACTTCACCCACTTCTCCCGGATCGAGGACGACGAGCTGGCCCGCGTCGAGGCCCTCGCCAACGAGACCATTCGGCGGAACCTCCCCGTGGTGACGGTTCTCCTGCCGCGGGAAGAGGCGATGAAGACCGGGGCCACGGCCGTCTTCGACGAGAAGTACGGCGCGGAGGTGCGCGTCGTGCGGATGGGGGAGGTCAGCGCGGAGCTGTGCGGCGGGACCCACGTGACGCGGACGGGCGACATCGGGTTTCTCAAGATCGTCCACGAATCGGCCGTCGCGGCCGGCGTCCGGCGGATCGAGGCCGTGACCGGCCGGGGCGCGGTGACCTATGCCCGCCGCCTGGAGGAGGAACTGAAGAAGACGGCCGGTTTCGTCAAGGCCTCGCCCTTCGAGGTCGCCGAACGGATGGAAAAACTCCTGAAGCAGCAACGGGAACTGGAAAAGGAGATCGAGGCCCTGAAGGGAAAGCTGGCGGCGAAGGATTCGGCCGACCTGATCGACCGGGCGCGCGAGGTCAAGGGGGTCCGCGTCCTGACGGCCCAGGTGGAGATTGCGGACGTCAAGACCCTGCGGGATTTCGGCGACAAGCTGAAGGACCGGATCGGTTCGGGGATCATCCTCCTGGGCAGCCGGTCCGGCGACAAGGCGATGCTCCTGTGCCTGGTGACGAAGGATCTGACCGGCCGCTACAACGCGGGTCAGATCATCAAGGCCGTCGCCCCGGTCGTGGGCGGCAGCGGCGGCGGCCGGCCGGACATGGCCCAGGCGGGAGGCCCCCGGCCGGAAAACCTGCCGGCGGCGCTCGGCAAGATCGAGGAGATTTTATAAGGAGGGTCCCGCTCGCTCTCCGGTGCGGCTCATGCCTCCCGTTCGTATCGATCGTAGGTGTCCAGATCCGGCGTGTAGATCAGGAAGGTGCCGTCGCTCCGTCGCCGGACGACGGTGCGCGCGGAAATCAGCGAGTACCAGACGCCGATCGCCTGCCCGGCGTCGTCCCGGAGGATGAAGCCCTGCTGGTAGCGTCGCAGGGCGAGCGCGCGGAGCCGCATGCGGTCGATGAGGTCCCTGAAGGCCGCGGGATCGGCGGGAAGCGGTTTCCAGAGGGTTTCACCCAGGGACGCCCCTTTCTTGAGGCCCATCACCGCGTTGGGGCAGGCGTCGGAGCCGCTGATAAAGTAGTCGTATCCGGGGTTCATTTCGTAGCGTTCGAACGCCCCGGTGACGCCCTCATCCGGGTCGAACCGGCCCGTCTGCCAGGACGACGGCCATCCGGCGCAGCCGATCGCCAGCAGGATCAGTCCGGTCATGGCGAGCCGGACGCGCAGGGTCGTCGTTCGTTTCATGGCGGTTTTCCTCCTCATCGGGTCTGGGGTCAACCGGTCCCCGTGACCCGGAAAACGGTTGACCGGAAGCTCGGGATCGCGCATAATCCGCTCCCGTATGGATCAAACCTAACGTCGCCACCCCAAGGGGGAAATGATGGACCCTCTGTCCGCAACGCACCTGTCGGTGCCGATCTTCCAGATCTGTCTGCTTTTGTTGCTGAGCACGCTGGCCCTCGTCTTCGGGCGGATCAAGCTCGCGCTCCTGATCAATTATTGCTTCACCCTCTACTGGGGCTACATCCTTTCGATCGACGCCTTTGCCGAGCAGGGGATGTTCGACTTCAACACCTTTACCTTCACCTATTTCGGATTCGGCATGGTGATCGTCTTTCTGGCGATGATCGGTCTCGTCTATTACCGGACGGATTAGCCCGGGCCGCTCCCGCAACGCTCCGCCGGCCCGGTTCCGTCCGGCTTCTCGTCCCGTCCGGAAGCCCCCGTTGCCCCCGCCGGGGTGCCGTCAGACCAGCGGCTCCAGCGCCAGCGCATTTCCGAGGGTTTGATTCGCCTGCCGGAGGCGATCCTCCGGTGCCAGGACGGCGATATCCGCCCGCGGCTCCGCCTCCGGGAAGTAGCGCGCCGCCGCTTCCCGAAGGCCCTGCGGCGTCGTTTCCAGGATGGCGCTCCGCAGGCGCCACCGCCGTTCGTCCGTCAATCCGACGAACTCCCGAACCATGGCCACCTGGCCGCGTCCGGCCGGGTCCAGGGGTTTGTCCAGGGCGCCGATGGTGCCGATGACGGCCTTGGTCAGCTCCTCGGCCGGGATCGGCGCATCGATCAGGGTCTTCACCGCGTCCGTATAGGCCGCGAGGGTCTGCACGATGTGGGGGTCCCGGTAGGAGAGAAAGGCAAAAACACCGGCCAGGGGATCGTAGGCGGCCATGCCTCCGTAGGCCCCGCCCTGGAGCCGGACGTGCTTGTAGAGGTACCCGCCGGCGAGGTGGCGGGCGGCGACCATCAGGGCGGCCGCCAGGGGATCGTCGTAGGCGGGGGCGGGGAGGAGCCTGGCCACGTAGCAGACCTGCGCGGCGATCGCGATGCCCGGATGATGCGACGGCGGCAGGACGGGCGCGGCGGGCGCCGCGTCTTCCCCCTCCGGGAGGGCGCCGAGCCGGGGCGCCAGTGCCGCCGCGACACCGTCCAGCCCCGCCGCGTCCGCGGTCAGATTGAGGGTCAGACCCGCGCGCCGGAAGATCATCGGCCTGAGCGCGCCCAGGGTCTTCCGAAGCGCGGCCGGATCGGCGCTTGCCTCTTCCGCCCGTGCATGCATAAACTTGAGTTGCGTCCGCCCGTGCCATTGCTCGTCCCGGCAGGCCGGAAGGGAGAGCGCCAGCCCCGCTGCCCGGCGGGCAAAAATGTGGCCGGAGGGAATGACGGACGCCTGGAGGCCGTTTTTCCGCTCGGCGATCAGGTCCTTCAGCCGTGCGGCGTCGTCCAGGTCGCCGGCCGTCAGCAGGTCGATCAGGATCGCGACGGCCTCCCCGATGTTCCGGTGCAGGGCCTTGACGTGAAACGTCATCTTCTGCCAGTGGCCCCGCCCGTCCGCCACGAGCCCCGCCTGCAGGCCGTAGCCGAGCCCCCCCGTCTTCAGGGCGATCCTCCGGGCCATGTCCGCATAGTCGTGTCCGGCTGCTCCCATGTGGGTTGTGCACTTGCCCAGGAGCGGCAGCCAGGGATGGAGCGCCTCCGGGAGGTGGGAGAGGTCGAAGGCCAGGTCCAGATACGCGATGCCGTTGGTGAACAGTTCGTGCTTGAGGACGGGTACGCCGGCGATCGTCGTCTTCTTCGTCGGAACGGTTTCCACGTCGCGCCCGATGTCGTTGAGCCCCAGCTTCGGCAGCGTGGACAGGGCCGTCGGAGAATCCGGCTCGGCCTGATAGGCCCGGAGCGCCTTGGCCTCGGTCCGGATCTCCTCCAGCCGCGTGACCGGCAGGGACGCCTTGAGGCGGGCCATCCGCTCCCGGAAGGCCGCCTCCCGGCGGGGGAGATCGTCCGGGTCCGGCGCCATGACGGACAGGACCCGGTGGGGATTTTCGATGAACCACTGCCGGACGATGTCCTGGAAGAGGGTCGGCCGGTCCGACCAGCGTTCCCGGATGCGCCCGATGATGCGGGGGAAGTTGAGACCGGCGAAGGGGTCGCCGTCGTACAGCCAGGTGTGATAGGCCCTCCCCATCAGGACGATCCCGTAGGGGTAGGCGCCGCGGACGATTTCCCGGCCGTGAAATTCCACCTGATGGAGGGCGCCCTCGATGAGGTCGCGCTCGAAGCCCTCGCGGGCCACGCGTTCGAGGGTGGCGAGGATCAGCGCCTCGATCCGGCCGGCCCGGTCGGCGTCCGTGCCCCGGAGACCGACGGCAAAGGCGACCTGCCGCAGGTCCCGTTCCATCCCCGTGGCCGACGAGAGATCCTCGCCGAGACCGGAATCGATCAGGGCCTTGCGGAGGGGGCCCGCGGCGCTGCCCACGAGGGCGTCCGCGGCGATTTCCAGGAGGGTCACCGTTTCCCCGTCGAGATTCTCCGCCAGCATCCAGGCCATGTTCACGACGCCCTTGCCGGCGGCGGATTCGTCGCGGGCGATGGGGTAGGTGCCGCTGACGGCGACGGGCTTCTCCCAGTGGGGCTGCGCGGGAATCGCGGAATCGACCTTTACGCGCGGGAACCCGGCCAGCATCTCGGCGAGAAAGACGAGATGATCCTCCGTGGGGATGTCTCCGTAGAGGAAGATCCGGGCGTTGGAGGGCGAATAGTACGTCCGGTGAAAGTCCCGGAAGGCCTCGTAGGTCAGCGCGGGGATGACGTCCGGGTCCCCTCCGGAATCGCAGGCGTAGGGCGTCTGCGGGTAGAGCGCCTCCTGAATGGCCTTCACCATCAGGGCGTCCGGCGATGAATAGACCCCCTTCATTTCATTGTAGACGACCCCTGAGACGGTCAGGTCGCTGGCGATGTCGTCCGGCACGGTGAATTCCAGGTGGTGCCCCTCCTGCAGGAAGGTCTCCCGCCGCAGCCGGGGCCGGAGGGTGAGATCGACGTATACCCGGGCCAGGTTGTAGAAGTCCTGCCGGGTCTGGCTGGCGACGGGATAGACCGTCTTGTCCGGATACGTGAAGGCATTGAGAAACGTCTGCAGCGTGCCGCGCAGGAGTTCGTTGAAGGCGTCCTTCACCGGGTAGCGCTCGGAGCCGGCGAGGACCGAGTGCTCCAGGATGTGGGGGAGCCCCGTGGAATCCGGGGGCGGGGTTCGGAAGCCGATCGCGAAGAGGTTCTCCCGGTCGTGGGCCTGGAGGTGGACAACCCGGGCGCCGGTGGCCTCGTGGAGGAGCTCGCATGCTGTGACGCAGAGGTCCGGGATGGCTTCGACCCGCTGGACGAGAAACCCGTGGCGGACGTCTCCCGCTTTGAGGGGGGATTCTGGACAGACTGGGGACATGTGTGGCCTCGCTTGCGGGGGCGCCCGCGACCCGGGACGTTGCCGCCCGGGGGGCTCCGGCCGTTGATGCGGGCCGGGACCGACGCGTCGGGCGCGACCCGCGGCCGGGGAGGGGGAGCCGCCGGTTGATGGGTCTGGGTTACACCGTTTCCGTCCGGGGCGTCAAGCGCAAATCCCGCCGGGCGCCGAGCCCGTCCGCGGCTCGATCCCGCGTCGCGCACGCGAGCCCTCCCATCCCGGACAAATCCCGGTTCTCAACGGTCTTCCGGCATAAAAAAAGGGGGACGGTCCGTCCCCCCTGGGTTGAGATTCCGGTCGCTCGGCCCGGCGGCGGTTTTCAGACCCAGCCGCGGAGCTTCATGGCCTCCACCACGCGCTCGACCGCGACGACGTACGCGGCCTGCCGCATGTTGATGTTGTACTTCTTGGACGTCGCGTGGACCTTGTGATACGCGGCGGTCATCTTCCTGTCGAGACGCTTGTGCACCTCCTCCTCGTCCCAGTAGTACATGTAGAAGTTCTGGACCATTTCGAAGTAGGACACGGTCACGCCGCCGGCGTTGCACAGGAAGTCCGGAATGACATGGACGCCGTTCTTGTGGAGGATCTCGTCGGCCTCCGGCGTCGTCGGTCCGTTGGCCAGCTCGGCGATGATCTTCGCCTTGATCTTGGGGGCGTTGGCCTCGGTGATGACGTTCTCCAGGGCGGAGGGGAAGAGGATGTCCACGTCCATTTCCAGGAGCGCTTCGTTGGAGATGGCGTCCGTTTCGGGGAAGCTGCAGACGCTCGAGGTCTGGGCCTTGTGCTCGCCCACGGCCACTGGATCGAACCCGCTGTCGCAGCAGATGCCGCCCTTGGAGTCGCTGACCGCCACGATCCTGGAGCCGAACATGGACTGGGCGAGGCAGGCGGCGTAATAGCCGGCGTTGCCGTAGCCCTGGACGGCGATGGTCGCCTTGGAGAGGTCGATCCCCAGGACCTTGGCGGCCTCGCGCACGGTGTACAGACCGCCCCGGGCGGTGGCGTCGCCGCGGCCGGCGGATCCGCCGAGCGCCAGGGGCTTGCCCGTGATCACGCCGAACTGGTTCTTGCCGCAGAGCTTGGAGTACTCGTCCATCATCCAGGCCATGATCTGCGGATTGGTGTACACATCCGGAGCCGGCACGTCGTTTTCCGGGCCGATGATCCGCCAGACCTGGTCGATGTAGACACGGCTCAGGCGCTCCAGTTCGCCCTGGGACATCTCCTTCGGGTTGCAGATGACGCCGCCCTTCCCGCCGCCCAGGGGCAGGTCGACGAGGGAGCATTTCCAGGTCATCCAGGCGGCGAGCGCCTTGACGGTGTCGATGGTTTCGTCCGGGTGGAACCGGATGCCGCCCTTCGTCGGGCCTTTGGCGTCGTTGTACTGAACGCGGAACCCCTGAAAGACCTTCACCGTGCCGTCGTCCATGCGGACCGGCAGGGAGACGTGCAATTCACGGACGGGGACCCGGAGCATGGCCTGGATGCCGGGGTCCAGGTTCAGGATCTTGGCGCACTGGTCCAACTGCTTCTGCGCCACTGCAAAGGGATTCAATTCTGCCATACACTCTTCCTCCTTGAAAAAATGAATTAAATGTTCGAATCGTCGCGGTGTCCGGACGATCCGTCTTATCCGTCGTATTTGATGTTCCGCTGGTCCATCAGATGCCAGAAATTCTGAAGATCGTTGAAGTCCAGCACGGTGGACATGGCCCGGTTTTCCGTCATCAGCCCGTCTTCGTGGGCGCAGGCGACGGGGTTCAGGCCGCCGACCAGGATGATGCCGACCTTGTTGGCATCGACGGGCGTCTGGCCCACGGGCTCGCCCATCTCCCCGAGGGACAAATCGCCCCGAATCCCCGCCCGCTTGAGTTTCAGGAGGAGATCCTCGGCCAGCGCCCGGCTGAGCGCGGGAATCTCCCGGAAGTTGGCCAGGATCTTTCCCTCGCCCGTCTCGATGACCCGCTTGACGGAGGTCATCCGGCCCAGGATGAAAACCTCCGAGGGATCGAGGGACGAACCGGAGTAGTAGATCAGCTCCACGAACCGCATGACCTGGCCATTCTTGACCTGGAGGATGCCCCCGAACTTGGAGTCCATCGGGATGCCGCTTTTCAAAAGCACGCCGTTGACGACGATGCTGCAGACCGTCGCGAACCCGATGCGGTCCGCAGGGACCCGCACCTCGCCCAGCCGCTGCCCCTCGTCGGCGACGGCCACGAGGTCGCTGACCGCGAGGCCGCGTCTGAAAGCCGGCGCCATGGCGGCCAGGGCCGTATCGAACTGGGACCGGGGGAAAAAGGAGACATTGACGGGCAGGACGCCGTTCATGGTCTGGGGGTTGAACGTCGTCCGGTAGGCCAGTGATTCGATCCGGGAGATGGCCAGACCGATCTTGTCCCGGACGCGGGCATCGGCCGTTTCATCGACGCCCATCTCCGTGATGAGCCGCCCGTCGCGCCGCCCGACAAGGCGGGTGAGGCCCCGTTCATCCATGAGTTTAAGGTGATACCGGACGGCCCGCTCGCTCAGCAGAACGCCGAAATCCTGCATGCGCCGCGCAATGAGACGGGCCCCCATCGGGTCCGGAGACTCCTTGAGAATGCGGAGGATGAGGAGGATCTTGCGCTCGACGTCTTCGCTGTTCGATAATGGGTTCATCGGCAAACGGCAATGTTTTGCCGTATTCCCTAACATGCCGAAACCGGTCTGTCAAGCGAAAAAGGGGGTGCCGGGCGATGCAGGGATGTTCTTGAATTTCTTGCTTTTATAGATTAAACTGACCGGACGAAGATGATATCTGCATCAGAGCGGTCATGAGATTTGCCGGCCCCAGGATGATGCTGGCGCATCCGATTCTCACGGCCAGGCACTTTTGGGACGCGCGAAGAGGCCCCGGGAGGCCCCGTGCGACAGGATAGCCTGCTCCGGGACGTCCTCGACCCGGCGAAGGGCATGGGCTTATGTGCCCTTGCCCGGGTTCAGCGGGCACGCGTAATTGATGCAGTTGGGACAGCCCGACCAGAGGAGATTGGAAACCCAAAACAGGATGAAGATCAGACCCAGCAGGATGCCTTCAAAAACCAGCCGATCCTGAAGGATGACCCCGACGGGGAGTCCGACCCGGAGCACATAGGCGATCGAGGCGTATAAGATGGCAGACCCCGTGAACGGCTTTTCGCTTTTCGGGATTACACGGCAGACGAGGGAGCCTTCAAGCGGGATGGGGCAGGACCTCCCGTAATAGGCGCATCGCCGGCACGTGCCTGCAAAGAGGATAAGGTAGGATGCCACCCATAGAAGGACGTACGCGACGGAGGCCCAGAGGCCCCACTGCGCGCTGATATAGAGACCCAAGAGGAACAGTGCGATGAGGGTGAGCCGGGTGGCAAGGTTGTCCTTCCAGGAAAATTTTTCAATGGAACCCCTCCGCTTCGCCAGAGCCATTCTGAACGCCATGGTGTCACCTCGTACGGATTCATTCCCCGCCCCCACCCTTTCCGTCTGCGCCGGTGTCGGAGTTGCGGGAGGTTGCCTGCCGGTGTTCATTCACGTTTTCCCCTCATGGGAACAGAGAGAACCAGAGCCGCGGCGGTGTATGATGCATACCACCCTGATCCGCGATGTCAAGGCAAAACGGGGTGCGGGCGCCGGGACAGGGCCACCCGGAAGGGAAGGGGGTGAATCGGGCAGGGCGGGCACCCTTATTGTGTCTGCAGTCTGGAAATTCATCTCTCGAAAGGGGGAAAGGGGCGGGAAACCTTCTCTGACGGATGGGTTTTATGATTGGCGTCCCCACGGGGAGTCGAACCCCGGTTACCGGCGTGAAAGGCCGGTGTCCTAGGCCACTAGACGATGGGGACGTGGATGAACCATGCTTGGACGGGCCCTGTCAAAGGTCGGCCTATATAGATGGTTATCCCCCGGGATGTCAAGCAGAATTTACGTAAACTGCACCGGTTCCTTCAGGATGGCCTCCCGCGCGTTCCACGCCAGGGCGGCCGTTTCCGGATGCGTTTCGTGCAGGGAGGCGATCTGGCGAAGATTGTCCGCGGTGCGTAGAACGAGCATGGCCAGATCGCCCTCGCCGATGCCGGTTCGGTCGCCGATGCGGTCCCAGTCGGCACCTCGGGCCCAGTCGTAGAGGATGGAGGCCGCCCCGAAGCGCAGCGGGTGCGTTGCGAAACCGGCGGCCTCCAGGCGCGCCGCAAACGGCTGCAGCGCCCTCGCCACGCGGTTGCAGGCCGTGACCAGCCGGCGCGGCAGACGGTCCTTTTCCGGGAACGGGTCCTCGTCGCCCTCATAGACGAAGGGCGCCACCACCGCGGCGAGGAGTTTGGCGTCCTCGCGGGGAAAGGCGCCCCGCCGGAGGCATTCTGCGATGAGCAGAGGCTGATCCAGCCGGAGTTTCGAGGCCCAGACGCCGCTTTCCGTCAAGCGATCGTCCGTGTCGACAAAGCCCTCGGCCTTCAGAAACGCCAGGTGGCAGAGAAAATCCTCCCAGAGGTCCGCCGTTGCGGTCCGCATCGGAGGGGAGGCGGTGCGCCGTCGGTCGCGGGACCGTTCCCCCGCGGCGGGAACGGCGCCGGTCCGGGATCCGCGTTTCTGCTGGAAGGCCGCGAAGGAACTGGCGAAGATCTCCCGGATATCCTCCGGTGTCTGGGAAAGCAGCAGGTTCAGGACCATGGAAAAGTCGCTCCGGATGCGGCTGTGCACGGGCTCCGCCGCCTTGAAGAGCAGGTCCCGGACATGCGTCAGATCCATGAAACGGCCGGGTATGGCGAGCAGGAATCCGATCTTGTCCTTGCCGCGCCGGCCGGCCCGCCCTGTCATCTGATGAAATTCCGTGCCGTTCATGGGGCTGAAGGCCTGGCCGTCGAACAGGTCCGAATTGAACAGGACGATGGTCCGCGCGGGAAAATTGACGCCGGCGGCGACGGTCGAGGTCGCGAAAATCGCGTCGAGGCAGCCCTGCTTCATCAGGGTCTCCACGAGAAACTTCCAGGCCGGGAGCTGGCCGCCGTGGTGAGCCGCCACCCGGGCGCCATCGAGATGCACGCGTTGCTTGTGGTTCACCAGGTAGGGAAAGCGGTCCAGGAGTTCGTCCCGGACGAGGGGAAAGGGGTCGGACGCGGCGTCAGGGGCGTGTATCCGGCAGGACTTGAGGGCTGCGTCGCATTCCGCGCGGGACTTGAGGAAAAAGATCGCCGGGGTCAGGTGAAACGTCTTCAGGACAGCCAGGATATGTCCGAAGTCCGGCCGGGAGGGACGGTGCCCGCCCCCGTGCGATCGGTGCAGATATTCGCGGACCGGGCCGTAGAGCTTCTCCCTGGCCAAGAGGGGCATGACGCGGCCCCTGGGGTGGAGGAACAGCGGATACAGGGGGACGGGGCGCCCGGTTTCGTTCACCACGGCACAGGCCTTGCCCCGGATCTTTTCCAGCCAGGCGGCGATCTCCTCCCCGTTGCTGATCGTGGCCGACAGGAGGAGGAGATGGATCCGGGCGGGGAGGTAGATCATGATCTCCTCCCAGACGACGCCCCGGTCCCGGTCCCCCAGGAAGTGGGCCTCGTCCAGTATCACGAGCTCGCAGCCCAGATCCTCGCCGGAATGCATCGCGTCGTAGAGCTGGTTTCTCAGGATCTCCGTCGTTCCGACCAGGATGGGGGCGTCCGTGTTCTCCTTGGTGTCGCCCGTGACGATGCCGACATGGTCCGCACCGAAGATCTTTCCGAACTCCACCCACTTGGAGTTGGTCAGGGCCTTGAGGGGGGAGGTGTACCACGCGCGTCCGCCGCGCAGAAAGACCTCCCGGATGGCCTGCACGGCGATCCAGGTCTTGCCGGATCCGGTCGGGGCGGTGACCAGACAGTCCGTATGGCGGATCGCCTCGACGGCCCGGCACTGGAACGGATCCGGCACGAAGGGGGCCTCCAGCGGTTTGCCGATCCGCTGGAACACCGTCTTCAGGAGCGGGTCCGCCTCGATGGCCCGGCATTCGTTGGCGGCCTCCCGGCGGGGAGCGCGGGATTTTCTCGCCCGCCTGGCGGGGGGAGGGGTGGATTTCCGGATCACTGTGGCGGGAGGTGTCCTTTCAGACGCCCGGATGCGGAGGCGATCCGCCGTGGGGAGGGCCTGCCCTCCCGCGGCGCCATCCGTCCGCGGCCGGCGATGGGATTTTCTGCGCGCAATTTTGTATCACACTCTCGCCATTTTGGGAAAGGAAAAGGGGACGATCGCGGTTGACAAACGGGGGGATTCATCATAAACGTGCACAGACTTTTCACCGGGCGAAGGAGCGAGGGATGAAGCGTGAAGGGGGGCTGTACTGGGGATGGTACGTGGTGATGGGCGCATTCCTGATTTTGGGGATCAACTACGGGTCCCGGTACTGTTTCGGCGTCTTCGTCAAGCCCATGGCCCTGGAGTACGGCTGGTCGCGTTCGGTGATTTCCCTGGGCGCCTCCCTGATGATCCTGGCCTACGGCATTGGCGGCATCCTTTCCGGCCGGCTTTTGGACCGGATGGCCCCGAAGTGGCTCATGACCCTAGGGGCGCTGGTGGTGTCCGCGGGATTCATCGCCATGGGTTACATCCGCGCACCCTGGCAGTTCTATCTCGTCTACGGGCTGATTTGCGGCGGCGGGGCGGCCTTCTTCGGCGTCGTCGTCAACAGCTCCTATGTGGGCAAGTGGTTCGTGAAAAGGCGGGGAACGGCGATCGGCATCGCCACGATCGGGATCGGGATCGGCACGATGCTCCTGGCGCCTCTTTCCGGCTATATCGTGAAGGTCTACGGGTGGCGGATGGGATTTTCGTTCCTCGGGATCCTGATTCTCGGGATCGGCGTCCTGCTCTCCCAGGGGCTCATGGGGAAAACCAAGCCCGAGGACTACGGGCTGGCGCCGGACGGCGACCCTTCCGGCTCGCCTACGGCTTCCGCCGGAGCGACGGCGAACGCCGCACCGGTCGGATGGGTCCTGAAGGATTCCCGGTTCTGGATTCTCGCCGTCTGTTACAGCCTGGCGGTGATGGCGGAGATGTCCGCCTTCGTGCATCAGGTCGCCTATGCCCGGGACAACCACATCGAAGAGGTGGTCGCCGCCTCCTCCCTGGGATTCATCGGCATCGGCAGCATCGGGGGGCGGTTCTTCTTCGGCTGGCTGAGCGATCACATCCCCGATGCGAAATACTCCGCCTCGCTGGGCTTCATCTTCATGGCCGCGGGGATGATTGTCCTGCTCAACACCACGTCCGCGACCCTGCTGATGGTCTACGCCCTGCTCTTCGGCTTCGGTTACGGGTCCATCGCCACCATGATGCCGTATCTTCTGGCGGACCGTTTCGGCCGGGAGGTCCTGGGGACGGCCTATGGCATTCTGACGTTCTTCGTGGCGGGAATCGGCGGGAGCATCGGGCCGGTGCTGGGCGGCGCCCTTTATGACCGCCTGGGCTCTTACACCTACGCGTGGCAGCTCAACCTGGTGGTCCTGATCCTGGCCGTTTTCCTGATCCTGGCGATGAAACCGCGGATCGAAAACCCGGGACGCTGAAGGGGACTGACGCGTCCCCCGGCTAAAGATCCTCGCCCTGCTCCATGATCCAGTTCAGCCAGCGCTGCGCGTCCCGGTTGCCCAGCGCCACCGCCGCCCGCAGGTCCTGAACCGCTCCGGAGCGGTCTCCCAGCTTTTCGCGGGCGAGCCCGCGCTGGACGAACACGCCGGCCTCCTCGGCATAGTCCCGGTTCAGGTCGATCGCCTCGTCGAAATCCTTCAGGGCGAGGTTGAACTCCCCCAGCTTGAAATACGCCATCCCCCGGCTGAAGTAGGCCCCGGCATAGCGGGCGTCCTGACCAATGGCGCGCGTGAATTCCTCGATGGCGCCCTCGTAGTCGTTCCGGTAAAACAGCAGGAAAAGTCCCTTCGTCCGCGCTTCCTCACCCGCGGAGGCGGGGGCGGACTTCGAGGCAATCCGGACCGGCTTCACGATCGCGGTTGCGGGGGGTTCCGCGGCGCCCATATCAATGTCCAGCGGCGCCTCCGCGTCCGGCTCCGCTTCGTCGTCTTCACGCCGCCGCGCGACCGGGACCGCTCCCGAAAGCCGGCGGTACACGTGGGCATAGGCGATCAGCGAGAGGGGCACGGTGACAAAGAGGCCGATCATCAGGGCCAGCATCCCCAGGAAATTGATCCCGATGATGAGCAGGCCGAAGAGGAAAAGGTCCACCTTGGCGCCGTCGGTCACCCTGGCGCTCTCCCGGATGGCCTCCACCGGCCCCAAACCCCGGTCGACGATGAGGTAGCCGAAAAACTGGTACTTGATGGCCCAGACGACGGTCAGGGGTAGAAGGACGAGAAAGAGAACACCGAGGGCGATGGCCGCGATCAGGGTCGTGGACGGGGCCTGCGTCTTGAGGCCGGGGATCAGGATGGCGGCGACGATGCCCAGGAGGAAGACGGGCCAGAAGCAGCGGATGCCGTACAGGATCGCCCCGAGGAGGTATTTGAAAAACAGGCGCCAGGACGAGAAGAGGTCGGCGAAGCCGTGGGGAGACCCGTCGTGGAGATTGAGGGAGATCCGGATGAATCCCATCTGCAGGATCAGATAGAGGACGGAACTCAGGAGGGAGAAGAGCAGACCGATCCCCATGAATACGAGCCCCAGGCCCCGCGCCTGTTCGTCGGCGAGGCCGCTCAACGCCTTTCCGATGCCGTCGGGGACGAGGACGATCAGAAATGCCGCCAGCAGGATCCCGACGAAGAAGAGAAAGTGGCTCTTCGTCGTGACCCAGCCGAACCGTACGGCCTCCCGCATGGAAAATCTGTCCGTTGACATGGCCTCGCCTCCTTCAGGGAGCGGGTTCAAGAACGATCAGGGCATCCACGGCGATGGGTTTCCCCTGCGCAATGATGAGCGGGTTGATGTCGATTTCCTTGACCCGGTCGTTTTCAAGACCGATCCGGCCGACGCGGATCAGGATCTCCGTCATCGCCTCGAGATCCACCGCCGGCATGCCTCTCAGGGCGCCCAGAATCTTGTGCCCCTTGATTTCCTGCATCATCTCCAAGGCGTCGGCGCGTTCCAGCGGGGCCTTCCGGAAGGAGACGTCGCGAAGAATCTCCGTGAAGATTCCACCCAGTCCGAACATGACGCAGGGGCCGAACTGGGGATCGCGGGTCATCCCGACGACGAGCTCCCGCTGGCCCCGGATGAAGGCCTGTACGAGGACCGCGCCCCCCGTTTCCGCGAGGGCCTCCCGGAGGGTGGAGAAGGCCTGGCGCGCTTCCGCTTCGCTGCGGACATCCACGTGGATGAGGCCCTTTTCCGTTTTGTGGGCGATGGCGGCCGCGCACCCCTTCATGACCACGGGGTAGCCGACCTGCCGGAGCGCGTCGGTCAGGTCCGCCTCCTTTTCGACCAGGACTTCCCGGGTCACGGGAATGCCGTAGGCGGACAGAACCTGTTTGGCCTCGTATTCGGAAAGGGCAAGGCGACCGTCTCCGAGGGCCTTCTCGATGATGTTCATGAATACCTCCCGTTTGGCGATGGACGTTGCGATGGCGGTTGCTTCTGAAAGGGTTGTGCACGAAATTGCGGGGCGCGCCGGCCCAACGGGTGCCGCGGGTGGACCCCGGTGCGACGAAAACCCCGTCCCGTGTCGAAACGCATAACAAAAATGTGGGACAAGATCAATGGGAAAAGTTTTTTCGGTTGCATTTCTTGCCCGATGCCCTTATAGCCGGTGAGAACTCCGGATCGCCGCGCCGATCCGGGAGCGAAGAATGACGACAAGAAGGAGGGAACATGAAGCTGTCGTTTACGAACATCAGGGAGATGGTGGAGATTCAGGCCCGCCGCTACGGGGACCGGATCGCCATCCGCTACTACGAACGGGACATCACCTATCGGGAGCTTGACGGGCGGAGCAACCGGGTGGCCAACGGCCTTCTCAAGCTGGGGGTCCGGAAGGGCGACCGGGTCTGCATCCTGATGGACAACAGCCCGGAGTTCTATGAGGCCTATTTCGGCATCATCAAGATCGGGGCGATCGCGGGTCCGGTCAACTGCTGGTGGCAGACCGGTGAGATCCAGTACCTGCTCAACGATTCCGGGGCGGTGGCCCTGTTTTGCGATCATGCCTACCGGGGGCACGTCGACAAGATCATCGACGGGACGCCGGCCCTGAAGCACGTCATCGAACGGGAGGCGACCGACGACCGGTTTCTGAAGTTCGAGGACCTGCAAAAGGAGGCGGCCGAGCTCACCCCCGTCGAGATCGCGCTCGACGACGTGGCGACGATCGTCTACACTTCGGGGACGACGGGCAACCCCAAGGGGGTGCTGCTCACCCACAGGAACATCCTGACAAACTCCTGGCAGGCGAGCCTGCTCGCCAACATCGACGAGAACGACGTCATCATGTGCTTCCTCCCCCTGTTCCACGTCAACGGCCTCGTCATCACCGGGACGTCTCCGCTGTCGAAGGGGTCCCAGATCATCCTGCGCCGGAACTTCTCGGCCTCCGAGTTCTGGGAGTGCGTCGCGAAGTACCGCGTCTCGATCTTCAGCGGCGTGCCGACGGTGTACCAGATTCTCCTGAACACGCCGGGGTTCGAGGGGGTGGACGTGTCTTCGCTGCGCTACGGCGTCTGCGGGGCGGCCCCCATGCCCGTGGAGACCATCCGGAAGTTCGAGGAGACCTTCAACATGATCATCATCGAGGGGTACGGGCTGACCGAGGGCACCGCCGGGGCGACGGCCAATCCCATCGACGGTGTCCGGAAGATCGGTTCCATCGGGATCCCCTTCGCGGAAAGCGAGATCCGGCTTCTCGACGAGCAGGACCGGGAGGTGCCCCAGGGGGAGGTCGGCGAAATCTGCGTCAAGGGCGACCACGTCATGAAGGGCTACTTCAACAAGCCGGAGGAGACGGCCCAGACCCTGCGGGGCGGATGGCTCCACACGGGGGACATGGCCTACAAGGACGAGGAGGGGTACCTGTTCATCGTGGACCGGAAGAAGGAGATGATCATCCGGGGCGGCGAGAACATCTACCCCAAGGAACTGGAAGGCATCATCTTCCGCCACCCCCAGGTCATGGAGGTTGCGGTCGTCGGGGCGCCCGACCCGATCTACGGCGAGGAGGTGATGGCCTGCCTCGTGCTCCATCCGGGCCAGGCGCTGACGGAAGAGGCATTCAAAGCCTGGTGCCGGGAAAACATGGCCTCGTACAAGGTTCCGAAATACGTGGATATCCGGACGGCGCTGCCCAAGAACATCCTGGGCAAGATCCTCAAGAAGGAGCTGAAATCCGCGCTGAAGGCGGAGGGGAAGATCACCGCGTAATCCCGGCCCGGAAAATGAAGTCAGAAACGCCCCCGCCTCACGGAGAGACGGGGGCGTCTTTCATCCGGGCATCCCGGAAAGATTCCCCCTGCATGTCCGGGATCAGGTGTTTCTCGAAGCGCCGTTATTTCTTCCCGTAGCCGATCTTCTGCGCGGCGTCGGTGATGCTCCCGAGGACGGAGGCGTCCTCGATGGTGGACGGGACATCGAAGTCCTCGCCGTTGGCGATCTTGCGCATGGTGCTCCGGAGGATCTTGCCGGACCGGGTTTTCGGGAGGGCCTTGACGACGACGCACTGCTTGAAGCAGGCCACGGCGCCGATCTCGTCCCGGACCATCCGGACGAGCTCCTGCTCGATCTCCGCCGGGTCGCGGTCGCTGCCCGCCTTGAGAACGACGAATCCCAGCGGCACTTCGCCCTTCAGCGTATCCTGGACGCCCAGGACGGCGCACTCCGCCACGTCCTTGTGCTTGGAGACGATCTCTTCCATGGCGCCGGTTGAGAGCCGGTGTCCCGCCACGTTGATGACATCGTCGATCCGCCCCATGATGAAGATGTAGCCGTCCTCGTCGTAATAGCCGCCGTCGCCCGTGACGTAGCAGTCGGGGATCTTGTTGACGTATTCCAGGAACCGCTCGTCGTCCTTCCACAGGGTGGGCATGCAGCCGGGGGGCAGGGGCAGGCGGATGACGACATAGCCCTCCTGCCCGTTCGGGAGCTCCTCGCCGCGGAAATCCGTGATCTTCACGTTGTAGCCGGGCGCCGGCTTGGTGGGGGAGCCCGCCTTGATGGGGAAGGGCTCGACGCCCATGCAGTTGGCCGCAATGGCCCAGCCCGTTTCCGTCTGCCACCAGTGGTCCACCACGGGGATCTTGAGCATGTCGCTCGCCCAGTGGTAGGTGTCCGGATCGAGGCGCTCACCGGCCAGGAAGAGGTAGCGGAGGGAACGGATATCGTACTTCTTCAGATAGGTTCCCTGCGGATCCTCCTTCTTGATGGCGCGGAAGGCCGTCGGGGCAGTGAAAAGGACGGAGACGCCGTGCTCGGAGATGACCCGCCAGAAGGCGCCGGGATCGGGGGTGCCGACGGGCTTCCCTTCATAGAGCACCGTGGTGCAGCCGGTCAACAGCGGTGCGTAGACGATATAGGAATGGCCGACCACCCAGCCCACGTCGGAGGCCGCCCAGTACACCTCGCCGGGCTTGATGTCGTAGATGTACTTCATCGACCACTTGAGGGCCACGGCATGGCCCCCGTTGTCCCGCATGACCCCCTTGGGACGGCCCGTGGTCCCGGAGGTGTAGAGGATGTACAGGGGATCCGTCGCGGCGACGGGGACGCAGGGAACCGCCTTGGCGTCGGCCATCACGGCGTCCCAGGCCAGATCGCGGCCGGGCGTCAGCTCCGCCGTCACCTGGGGGCGCTGATAGATGATGCATGTTTCGGGCTTGTGATCGGCGAGCTTGACGGCCTCGTCCAGGAGGGGCTTGTAGGGGATGGTCTTTTTCCCCTCGATGCCGCAGGAGGCGGTCACGATCAGCCTCGGCTTGGCGTCGTTGATGCGGATGGCCAGTTCGTTGGGGGCGAAGCCGCCGAAGACCACGGAATGGACGGCGCCGATGCGGGCGCAGGCCAGCATCGCCATGACGGCCTCCGGGATCATGGGCATGTAGATGATGACCGTATCGCCCTTGCGCACGCCCTGGGCGGTGAGGGCGCCGGCGAATCTGGCGACCTGATCCAGGAGCTCCCGATAGCTGATCTTCCGGACGGTTCCGGTGACGGGGCTGTCGTAGATGATGGCGGCCTGCTCACCGCGACCCGACTCCACCTGGTAATCCAGGGCGTTGAAGCAGGTGTTCAACTCCCCGCCGGCAAACCAGCGATAAAACGGCTTGTTGCTGTCGTCGAGCACCCGGTCCCACTTCTTCGTCCATTGGATCTCCTCCGCCGCCCGGCCCCAGAAAAGCTCCGGCTGGTGAATGGATTGTTCGTAAACCTCGGCATACCTCAACTGGCTGGACATACGTTTCCCTCCCTGCAGTAATTTTCGGCGATCGAGGCGTCGCACTCCACCGCTCTATTCCATTCCGCGATTCAATCAAGTGATGGATACAGGAGGCCTCATATTCAGATCGCCGGTGAATGTCAAGCAAAAAATCGAGATCCTAGGGTTGAACCGGGCCCGCCGGGGTTCTCTTGACGCCCAGTTTGTTCATCCGAAAGGCCAGCGTGGAGGGCGGAATGTCCAGAAGCTCCGCCGCACCGCCCTTCCCGCGGACTTTCCAGCCCGTTTTTTCCAGCGCCCAGAGGATATGGCGCCGTTCATTGTCGCGCAGGGTGACGACGCCCTTCCGGGGGCCGGTTTCCGGGTGCTGCATGGCGCCCAGTTCCGGAACCTTGAAGATCGGACCGGACGAGAGGATCGTGCCGCGCTCGATGATGTTTTCCAGCTCGCGGACGTTGCCGGGCCAGTCGTACTGGATGAGTTTCTCCATCTCCGCTTCGGTGATCCGGGAAAATTCCTTCCCCCGCTTCTGGGAGTAGATCCTGAGAAAATAGTATGCGAGCCGGGGGATGTCCTCTTTCCGCTCTCTCAGGGGAGGCACGTAGACGGGGAACACGGCCAGGCGGTAGTACAGGTCCGAACGAAACGTCTGGGCCTTGACCAGCCCTTCCAGGTTGCGGTTCGTGGCGACGATGAGGCGGAAGTCGGAACGCAGGGTTTCGCTTCCACCGACCCGCTCGAACTCCTTGGTCTGCAGGACCCTCAGCAGGCGGACCTGGATGTCCGGACTGATGTCGCCGATCTCGTCCAGGAACAGGGTCCCGCCGTCGGCCAGTTCGAACCGGCCCAGCCGACGCCGCATGGCCCCCGTGAAGGACCCCTTTTCATGGCCGAACAGCTCGCTGGGGATCAGGCTCTCGGGGAGCGCGCTGCAATGGACCCGGATAAAGGGCTTGTCCCGCCGGGCGCTGTGGCGGTGGATGGCCCGGGCAACCAGTTCCTTGCCCACGCCGGTTTCTCCGACGATCATGACGGTGGCGTCCGTCTGGGCGACCTGCTCCACCTGGCTCAGGACATGTTTGATGCCGGAACTTTCGCCGACGATGTCCTCGAAGTGGAGGTTCTTCAGGTGCTCTTCCTTGTAGTACAGATTCTCCTCGGAGAGCTTGCGGTTCAGGCGCCTGATTTCTTCATAGGCGCTGACGTTGTCCAGGGCGAAGGCCGCCCACGCCGCGAAGTAGGAGATGAGATCGAGGTCGGATTCCTTGAAGGCGCTGCTCAGAAGCCGGTTGTCGTGGTAGAGCACCCCCACGGTCTTGTCCCGCAGGATCATGGGGACGCAGATGCGGGAGCGGATGATTTCGCCGGCCGACAGGGCCTGGTTCTCCAGGTCCGACTCGAAGATTCTCCCCTGGCCGGTCGCGGCGACATCGTCGATCATCTTCATGGAGGAGGCGAAGCTCTCATGGCTGATCTGCTCCTGGGTCAGATTCTTGGAAGCCCGGAGGAGGAGTTTCCGGGGCGAACGCCCGTCTTCGAAAAGGAAGATGGCCCCCCGCTCCGCGCCGGTGATCCGGTTCAGGGTGGTGATGATGTGCTGGATCAGATCCTTGTTGTCGCGGATGGTGACCACTTCATGACCGAGCTTGATGATCTCCTTCAGGAGGCTTTCCCCCACCGGCCGGTTCTTGATCAGAACCCGCAGGTCGTCCGGAACCATCTCTTCGTTGAACGTGGCGAGGATCTTGCTCGTGATCTGCATCAGTTCCTGCGCCTTGCCCTCCTCCCCGCTGGCCAGGTATTGGCGGGCCAGCTCCAGGCGCGTCTTGGACAGTTCGATCTGGTGCCCCGCCTCGTCCAGCCACCGGACGGCATGGTTCAGAATGGGGATGATCTCCTTCGGGGGGGCGCCATCCATCTTCCGGACCAAGGCGAGGAACCGATAGGCCACCCCCTTGAGAAAGATGTTTTTCCCCTTGATCAGGACGTTGACTTCCTTCTCGAGGGAAAGGCCGTCGATCTGGGGCAGCTTGCCCGTCTTCATGGCGAGGCACAGTTCCAGGAGGTACGGGTACAGGTAGACGGTGGCCTGGACTTTCTTGCTCTGCTGCAGGAAATCCCTGAGGTGCCGAACGGCCGGTTTCGTTTCGCCCCGGAGGTAGTAGAGGTAGGACAGGTTGATGTTGATGGACATTCCGACCCAGTCGTTGTGGGACTTCTTCGCTTCCCGGCCCGAGGTTTCCAGAAAGGACAGGGCGTCTTCCCGCCGGCCGATGTCGAGCAGGATGTTGCCGATGTTTCCCGCGGTATGGCAAGCCAGGTACAGATCCCCCCGCTCCAGGCAGTGGTTCCGGATGGCGTCCAGCATCCCCAGGCCCTGCGTCACTTGGCCGATCTGGGCGTAGCAGTAGCCGATGGTGATGTTGGCCAGCAGATTGAAGCTCTCCCGGGGATAGTTTTCGATGTCGGAAACGGACTGTTCGTAGATCTGGATGGCGTCCTTGAAGCGTCCCTGCCAGTACAGGAAAAAGGTTGAGAAATTCATGGCCGAGCGCATCAATCTCGGTTCGTTCAGTTCTTTGGCCAGGGCCCAGCCCTGATCGAACCACTGCATGGCGCTGTCGTAGCGGGAACGGAGCCACTCGTTCTTGGCCATGTGCATTTTGAGAATCGCCTGGGTGTCCTTCAGGTTGCGCTTTTCCGCCCTTTCCAGGGCCGCCTGCAGGATGGAGAGGACGTGGGCGGTGTCGTGGCGGGCGGTCGAAACCTTGGAATACTGGATGGCCGTGCGGGCAAACAGGCGGTCCTCATCCTCGCCGTACCGGGTCGCGAGGTCGTCGAGGACCTTGGTGTAGCACTGGAGGGCGTCTTCGGCCCGAAAGGCGTTCCGGTGAAGGTCGCCGGCGGCGGTCAGGTACTGGCACCGTTCCGTGTCGTTGACGATGTGGATGAGGTGATGGGCCAGGGCGTGGGCCTTCTGGTCATCGTCCGGCAACTGGCGCATCAGGGTGTCCGCGATGAAACCGTGCGCGATGGTCTCCTCCTGTTCGGAAAGGCGCTGCTTCCAGTCATCCTTTTTCCTGGGATGCGAAAAGCGGTACTGACCGGGACCCTCCTGGCGCAGCACGCCCTCGCCGACGCCGTTGGCGAGCAGGGAAAGGATTTCGGAAGGTTTCTTGTCCGAAAAGAGATCCATCAGCCAGTCGATCGAAAAGGTCTCCTGAAAAAGCGCGGCCGTGGCCAACAAGCGCTGGTAATCGTTCTGCACGGGATCGGTTTCCACGTTTCCGGTCTCCTTTAACCCCTGAAAAACCTGCAGGCGCCGTTGCCGGCCGCGACGGACGGCAGCGCCCCGAACCTGATCCGAACGCTATCACAAGACGTGAACTCAATCAAGGACCCTGCCCCGGATGGGTTCATCCGGCCGTCACGGGATTGCGGCGGGTCGGGGCGGGGGGGCGGAACCGAACGGCGGGGTTCAGTGTTCGAGCTTGACGAAATCCGGAATGTTCTCCAAACGGATCCCGTCCTGAACCTGCTCGAGAAAGGTTCTCCCTTCGCGGGTAATGTGGACGAGACCCTCCAGGTTGAGGATGACGCTGTACTTTGTCTGAAGGCGGTTCTGGCATGTATGGTTGAGAACGGCGGAGGCGTCCTGGTCCAGCACCCCGTCCACCTTCATGACGATCGTGCGGTCATCGACGAACTTTTCCTTGATGTAGATCATGCTTCGACACCGTCGGCCTGAATTTGCCTGCTCAATACCTCGCAATTTACATGCCCGCGCCCGTAGTCACACCGATTGACGGGCGAAAACCGCGGGGGGAATGGCCCCCGGATCCATGGCGGTTCGGCCTCTCCGGGCCGTGGTCTTTTCCCGGGGGGCGCCCCCGGAACGACACCCTCGGCTGAAAGGGAGAGGCGTCCATGCACAACATCCCGATGGCCGGAAACAGCATGTTGCGCAATTGACCGGGGCCCCGGGGCGCCCGCGAGGGACAAGATATGGTGTTCATGAGTGAGAATGAGGGGTTGTGATGCTTGGCTTCAATTTTGCGTAGAAGGATAGATCCGGAAGGCAGGCCAATCCCCCCATCAATAGCAGGTTGCCCGGGAGGGGTCCCGGTCTTTCGGGGCCGACCGCGGGCGCCTTGGCCGATCGGCCTTCATCATGCGGGGGGCAGGATCAGCGGACGACTGTGCGTCAGGCGTCGACGTTTGCCGACGGGAGCCAGGGGGTTCAGATGCTGAGGGTCACCAATCTCGAAACCACCTACAACGACATCATTCTGGCCTTGAAGGGCATTTCCCTCGAGGTCCCGACGGGACGCATCGTTGCCCTCCTCGGCGCCAACGGCGCCGGCAAGACCACGACGATCAACACCGTCTCCGGGATCCGGAAAGCCATCGACCTTGAGATCGAGGACGGGAAGGTGGAGTTCGACGGCCGGGACATCGGCGCCCTCGAACCGCACGAGGTGGTCTCCCTGGGCATCTCACAGGTCCCGGAAGGACGTCGTATCTTTGCCGAACTGACGGTGGAAGAAAACATCCTTATTGGTTCCTATGGCCTGAAGGAGAGAAAAAACTTCATTCGCAACGAGGAGATGGTCTTTAACTATTTCCCGATTCTCAAGGAGCGGCGGCGGCAGCAGGCCGGCTATCTCAGCGGCGGGGAGCAGCAGATGCTGGCCATCGCTCGGGCCCTCATCGCCGAGCCCCGGCTGATCATGCTGGACGAACCGTCCCTCGGGCTGGCGCCCCTGGTCGTGAGAGAAATATTCGACATCCTCGGCCATATCAACCGGGAGCGGGGGGTGGCCATCCTGCTGGTGGAGCAGAACGCCAACGTGGCCCTGTCGATCGCCCACTATGGATACATTATGGAGACCGGCCGCATCGTGATGGAGGGGCCCAGTGACGTGCTTCGCGAAAATCGGGACATCAAGGAATTTTACCTGGGCCTGACGGATGTGGGCACCCAAAAAAGCTTCCGGGACGTCAAACATTACAAGAGACGGAAACGATGGCTGTCATGAATCAGGAGGCTTCCCTTCAACTCGAGATCGCGGATCTGTCCATGAGTTTTGGCGGGATCCAGGCCATTCGAGGCGTCTCCTTTGGGGTCCAGCGGGGCGAGATCTATTCCATCATCGGACCGAACGGGGCCGGGAAGACCACCATCTTCAACTGTATCAGCGGGATTTACCGGGCCAAAACGGGCAGCATCCGCTTCGAAAACCGCGAACTGATCGGCCTCAAGCCGGACCGGATCGCGCAACTCGGCGTCTCCAGGGCGTTTCAGAACATCGCCCTGTTCAAGGGAATGACCGTTCTCGACAACCTGATGTCGGCGCGCGTCCACCTCATGAAGTACGGATTGCTCGGGGCCGCCGTTTACCTCGGCCGCTGTCTTCGGGAAGAGGTTCAGAACCGCGACGAAGTCGAAGACGTGATCGAGTTTCTCGATCTGCAGCCGGTGCGCAAATCGCCGGTCGGGAGCCTGTCGTACGGCCTGCAGAAGCGGGTGGAGCTGGCCCGGGCCCTGGCCATGAAGCCGAAGCTGATGCTGGTCGACGAACCCGTGAGCGGCATGAATCTCGAAGAACGCGAGGACATGGCGCGGTACATCATCGACATCAACGAGGAGAGGGACATCACGGTGATCCTCATCGAACATGACATGGGACTCGTCATGGACCTGTCCGATCGCGTGACGGTCCTGAATTTCGGCACCAAGATCGCTGAGGGCGCCCCGGGGGACGTCAGCAGGAATCCGGAGGTGGTCCAGGCGTACCTCGGGGAGGCGGGATGACATCGCGCGGCCCGATGCCTTGTCCCGACCGGTTGGGGGAAAGGGATTCATGGAGAGGGTAGAGACCACGCTGCCGAAACTCCTGTTGGAGAAGGCCCGGATCTATGGGGGGCGGGTCGCCATGCGGGAGAAGTACAAGGGCATCTGGCAGGAAATCTCGTGGAACGCCTACCGGGACAAGGTCGAGGCCTTCTCGCTGGGCCTTGTAGCGCTGGGCATGACGAAGGGGGATCAGGTCTCGATCTTGGGAGAGAACTGCCCGGAGTGGATCTTTGCCGACCTCGCGATCCAGAGCGTGGGGGGCGTGGCGGTCGGCATCTATCCGACGAATTCGGCCGACCAGGTCCGGTATATCCTCGACCACAGCGAATCCCGGTTCGTGGTCGTCAAGGACCAGGAGCAGGCGGACAAGGTACTCGCGGCCCAGGCGTCGCTGCTCCGCCTTGCGAAGATCATCGTGATCGACATGAAGGGGCTGCGCCATTACGAAGAGCCCCTCATCGTCAGCTATCGGGAGGTGGAAGCGGCCGGCCGGGAGGCGGCCCGTCAGGACCCGGAACGCTTTCCCCGGCTCGCGGCGGCGACCCGGCCCGAGGATGTGGCCTTTATCGTCTACACCTCGGGCACCACGGGGCATCCCAAGGGCGCCATGATTTCGCACCGGAACATCATCCATCAGATCGTCAACGGCCTGCAGCCGATCCTGCGCTTCACGGATCGGGACACCCTGCTGTCCTATCTGCCGCTGTGCCATATCCTGGAGCGAAACCTGTCCATGGCAATGCCCCTGGTGTTCGGCTACACTATTAACTTTGCCGAGTCGATCGAGACGGTTCAGCAGAATATTCAGGAGATCGGTCCGACGTTCTTTGCCGCCGTTCCGCGGATCCTCGAAAAGCTCCACTCGAGCGTCCAGATCCGGATGGGGGATTCAACGCGGTTCAAGCGCTGGGTGTATCGGGCCTGGCAACCGGTCGGGCGCCGGGTTTCGCAGTTTGAAATGAGCGGCGAGCCGGTTCCCTGGGGCTGGCGGCTCCTGTACGCCCTGGGTTATCTCTTCAGCTATCGCGCCATCCGGGACAAGATCGGAATGCTCAACTGCCGTTGCCTGATGAGCGGCGGCGCCCCCATTGCGCCCGAGATCCTGAGTTTCTTCCGTTCGCTGGGCGTGCGGACCATCGAGATGTACGGGATCACGGAAACGGCGGGAACGGTGTCCGGTCCCCAGGGCACAATCAAGCATGGCTCCGTGGGCGAGCCGTGCCGGGCGCTGGAACTCAAACTGGCCGAGGACGGGGAGATCCTGCTGCGCGGGGATTCGATCTTTGTCGGATACTACCGGGATCCCGAGGCGACCCACGATGTCCTTCCAGACGGCTGGTTCCATACGGGCGATGTCGGCGAACTCGACGCGGACGGCCATCTTTACATCGTCGACCGCAAGAAGGACATCATCATCACCTCCGGAGGGAAAAACATCTCTCCCTCGGAGATCGAAAACAAACTCAAGTGCAGCACCTACATCAAGGAGGCCATCGTCATCGGGGATCGCCGCAACTACATCACCGCCCTGATCCAGATCGATTACGACAACGTGGGCAACTGGGCGCAGAAGAACAGGATCCCCTACACGACCTACCGGAGTCTGGCGGAAAATCCGTCCGTCCACGATCTGATCCGCGAGGAGGTCCATGCCGCGAACGAAGGTCTCGCCCAGGTGGAAACCGTCAAGAAGTTCAAGATCCTGGAGAAGGAACTGGACCAGGATGACGAGGAACTGACGGCCACGCAGAAGGTGAAACGCAAAATCATCGAGGAGCGGTTCAAAGGGGAAATCGACGCGATGTACACGGGGCGGTGAGATCGCGGCCGTGACGTCCGGATCGGGAAGAGGGGTGGAGGCATGGAGAAGATTCTGGAGATCCTGTTGAACGGCCTGTCCATGGGGGCCATTTACGCCCTGCTGGCCCTGGGGTTCGTCCTCATCTTCAAATCGACCGGCGTCATCAATTTTGCCCAGGGCGAACTGGCCATGGTGGGGGCCTTCATCTGCTACAGCTTCGCGACGCTCATGGACGTGCCTTATGTCTATGCCTTCCTTATCGCCCTGATCGGCGGCCTCGTTCTGGGCGCGATCGTCTATCAGGTCTTCTTCCGGACGATGGTGGGCGAGCCCCTGTTCTCGACGATCATGGTGACCGTCGGGCTCGCGAGCATCCTCACCTGCGTGGCCGGCCTCATCTGGGGACACGACGTCTATTCGCTCCGCTCCCCCTTCACGGACAAGATCTTCAACCTCGGGGGGATCATCTTCGCCCAGGGTTCGTTCTTCACCATTATCGTGTCCGTTGCCCTGTTCGCCCTGTTTGTCCTGTTTTTCAATCGCTCGCTCCTCGGGATCTCCATGCGCGGGACGGCCGAGGACCCCGATACCGCGGGGCTCATGGGCATCAACGTGAAGCGGATCCACATGGCGGCCTGGGCGCTGGGGGCGCTGGTCGCGGCGGTGGCGGGCATGTTCCTCGCGGAGCAGAGTTTCGTCCGACTCTCCATGAGCCATACGGGGATCAAGGCCATGGCGGCGGCGATTCTCGGGGGGATGGACAGCATCAGCGGTGCCATCCTGGGCGGGATCCTCATCGGCCTGGTCGAAGGCCTGGCCGCGAGCTATCTGAGCGGCATGGAGCTGGGGAACTTCCACCTGGGGGACATCAAGGATGTGGCCGCCTTCGCGATCATGATCCTCGTGCTCATGGTCCGGCCGCACGGCATCTTCGGCCGGGAAAAGGTGGAGAGGGTGTAGGGACCGCCATGGCGAACTTCAAGGTCAGCTATCAGGCAGATACGGCGCTGTTCCAGAACCTCTGGGTCAAGTCCTGGCTGGCGATCTTCGTGGTGGCGATGATTGCGTTCCCCTTCCTGATGTCCCGTTATCAGTTGAGCATCTTGAACGAGATGGGCATTGCCGTCATCGGCGCCCTGGGGCTGAATCTTTTGACGGGCTACACGGGACAGATTTCCCTGGGGCACGGGGCCTTCGTGGCCATCGGCGCCTACACCACCGGTCTGCTGGCCGGAACGCTTGGCGTTCCCTTTGTGATCTCGCTGCCCCTCTCCGGTCTGATGGCCGCCCTTCTGGGCATGATCGTGGGGATCCCTTCCCTGCGCCTCAAGGGGCTCTATCTGGCCCTGGGGACGCTGGCCTTCGGCTTCATCGTGGAATACGTCCTCTTCCACTGGGACCTCACCCAGGGGGATATGGGCATGGCCGTTCCCAAGATCGGCGCGGGAGGGGTGCTCATCGAAACGGAGCGGCAGTATTTCTTTCTGATCATGTCGTTTGCGGTCCTGGCCACGCTTGTCGCGAAGAATCTCGTGCGCACCAAGATCGGCCGCTGCTTCGTGGCCATCCGGGACCGGGACATCGCCGCGGAGGCCATGGGAATCTCGCTCGCCAAGTACAAGATCATGGCTTTTGCCGTCAGCGCCTTCTACGCCGGCGTGGCGGGATGTCTGATGGCCCATTACCAGAAATGGATCGTCCCCGGAAACTTTGACATCTCCCTGTCCATCGCGTATATTGCCATGATCGTTCTCGGGGGGATGGGAACCATCCTGGGGTCTATCCTCGGGGCCATCCTGATTACCGGCATTCCTCACGGCATTGTTTTTCTGACCGACACCTTTCGCGATACGTATCCCGGCCTCAGCGGGCTGATTGTGGATATCAAGCTGGGCATTTTCGGCCTCATCATCGTCCTCACGCTGCTGTTCGAGCCCCAGGGGCTGTTCGGGATCTATCGGCGGATCAAGGTCTACTGGAAGACCTGGCCCTTCAAGTATTGAGCGGCGGGCCTGCCGTTCGCAGATACGCGGCGGCGTCCGCCGATTTTCGTCGAAGGAGGCCGTTGTTCCGGCACAGGGATGCGGAAAGGGCCCTCGACCCCCCGGGGAGGGGCGGGGGAGACATCGATGGATCCAACCATGACAAAGGAGGGGAAGCGATGAAAATCAGAACGTGGAGATGGAGTGTCGTTTTGGCGGTCGTCCTGTGCCTGTCGGTCGGCAGCGCCTGGGCGGCGGCCGTGCGCGGGGTGACGGACAAGGAAATCAAGCTGGCCTGTCTCGTGGACCTGTCGGGTCCGGGGAAGTACGGCGGACCGCCCATTGCCGATGCCTTCCGGGATTACGTGGCCTGGGTGAACGACACGGGCGGCATCAACGGCCGGAAGATCAACCTGATCGTCGAGGACAACGGGATTCTGCCCACCACGACGATGAACGCCGCCAAGAAGGTGATCCTCAAGGACGAGGTCCTCGCCATCGCCTTCAACCTGGGCAGTGCCGGGTCGAGTGCCATCCTGCCCCTGTGTGAGGAGAACCAGGTCGTCCTGATGCCCCACGGGGCCAACAAGGAGTTCTATTCCCCCGGCAACAAATGGGTCTTCGTGCCCCATACGGTCCAGTTCAGCATGGCGTCGCGGGCGGTCGAATACATTCTCGGAAAGAACAAAAAAGCGAAGATCGGGATGATTTATCAGGACGACGATTTCGGGAAGGAAGGTCTGGAAGGCGCCCGCGCGGCGGCCAAGTTCATGAAGACCAAGCTGGTGGCGGAGGCCCCCTACAAGACCGGGACCATCGATTTCACGCCGCACATGAACGCCATGAAGGAGGCCAACGTGGACACCATCGTCCTCTGGACGTACCTGCCCCAGTCGGCCGCCATCATCAAGCAGAAGGTCAAGATGGGCTGGGATGTCCAGCTGATCTCCAACAACACGACCGGCGTCCCGCCGCTGTTCGCCCTGACGGGAGAGGCGGCGGACGGCTACATGCTCGTCACGCCCTACGCCCCGGGACACATGGACCTGCCGGGGATCAAGCGCATCAAGGCAATCAACGCGAAATACGGCAACCCCGCCAAGACCCTGGGCAACCCCATGTACCCGGATTACCTGTATCTGGCGGGCTGGGGGTACATCGAGGCCATGGGCCAGGGGCTCCGCAAGGCGGGGCGGAACCTGAACCCCGAAACGCTGGTCAAGGGGCTCGAAAGCGTCAAGAACTTCGACATGGGGGGGCTTTCCCCGAACATCACCTTCGGTCCGAAACAGCACGTGAGCAGCTTTTCCAGCCTCGTTCTCCGGGCGGATGGAAAGGCCAAACGTTTTGTCATCGTCGATTCGATCAAGGCGCCGCGGACGCCCCAGAAGTGACCGGGTGAATCGCCCGACCCGGTCGGACACGCCGCCGATCAGGGGCCCGGAGGCGGATGCGCCCGTCGTCCGGCCCCTGCCCCCCGGGGGGTGAACAACCCCCCGACGCGCGCCCGCGCAACATGTGGAGGGTCAGGAAACCGTATGTTGTGCCTCCCGAGGGGGTTTTCGGGCGGCATGAATGGCAAGCCTTTGAAATCATGGCGATCTGTTTGTGAATGAGGAGTGGCACCCATTTTGCTAACGAGACGGGATACGTATTCCAGCACGCCATCAATCATTCGGAAAGGAGAAAAAACGTGGATACATCCTATCTGTCACTGCAGGGAAAAGTCGCCGTCGTCACCGGAGGGAGCCGGGGCATCGGCCGGGCCGTGGCGTTGGCGCTCGCCGATGCCGGGGCCGATGTCGTCGTCGGCAGCCGCAAGCTGGCCGATCTTGAAAAGGTCGCCGAGGAGATCAGGGCCATGGGGCGAAAGGCCCTGGCGGTGGCAATGCACAACCGCGAGGTCGAAAGCATCAGGAATTTCGTCGATACCGTCGTGAAGGAATTCGGTCGCATCGACATCCTCGTGAACAATGCGGCCACCAATCCCGGCATGGGGCTGCTCGTCGACATGGACGAGAAGATGTACGACCAGATCATGATCACCAACCTCAAGGGCTATACCATCCTGAGCCAGCTCGTGGGAAAGGTCATGCAGCAGCAGAAGAGCGGCAATATCGTCAACATCTCCTCCGTCGGCGGCGTGAGCCCCGATATCGGACTGGGGTTGTACTGCATCAGCAAGGCCGGGATCGGCATGCTGACCCGGGCGATGGCCAAGGAACTGGGTGATTTCGGCGTCCGCGTCAACTGCATCGCTCCCGGCGTGGTCCGGACGAAGTTCAGCCAGGCCCTGTGGAGCAATGAGCCGATGATGAAGCAGGAACTCGCCCACACGCCGATCAAACGCATCGCCGAGCCGGAAGAGATCGGGCGGATCGCCCTGTTCCTGGCGTCGGACGCCTCGGCCTACATGACGGGGCAGATCCTGGTCGTCGACGGCGGCGGATCGATCTGAGGACGGGTCGTCAATTCATCCCTCAGCCGGAGAGAATGCATAAGGAGGCACGGGTACCATGGGTTTAATGACCGCACAGGAGTACAAGGACAGTTTGAATGACGGGCGCATCGTCTACTACAAGGGACGAAAGATCGACAACGTCGCCACGGATCCGGATTTGAAGGCCTGCGTCGAGACCCTCGCCGTCGACTACGAAATGGCCCACGATCCTCAGTACAAGGAGCTTGCCCTCGTGTACGACGAGCAGCTGGGCGAGAATATCAGCCGCTATTACCACACGCCGCAGAACGGGCAGGACCTCCTCAAGCAGCTCGAGCTCATCATCAAGGCCACGGAACTCGGCGATGGCTATATCCCCCTGGCCCACGACATCGGCGCGGACGCCCTGAATGCGATCGCCATCACGGCGCGGTCGATGAAGGACGCCGGCAAGGTCTATCTGGAGCGCATCGAGAACTTCCGCACGTACCTGAAAAAGACGGACAAGTGCATCGTCGCGGGCGTGACGGACGTCAAGGGCGATCGGAGCCTGCGGCCTTCCGATCCGAAACAGAATCACCCCGATTTCAACGTCCGGATCGTGGAGCGGAACGACCAGGGCATCATCGTGCGCGGCGCCAAGGTCCATATCACCGGGGCGGCCTATGCCCACGAATTCTTCGTCATCCCCTGCCGGGCCATGACGGATGCGGATTCGGATTACGCCGTGGCCTTCGCCATCCAGGCGAACGCCAAGGGGATCCGGCAGATCGTTCGCCCTTTCCACGGACGGATCAGCGATATGGAGTTTCCGGTCAAGCGGGAGCTGCGCCGGATGCACACCGATTCTCTCATCATCTTCGACGATGTCTTCGTCCCCTGGGACCGGGTCTTCCTGTGCGGCGAGGTGAAGTTCGCCGCCTCCATCGTCTACAACTTCGCCCTGATGCACCGCCGCACGGGCTGCGCCTACCGCATTCCCCTGAGCGAGCAGCTCCTGGGGGCCGCCGTGGCGATCGCCGACTACAACGGCGTGGCCGATGCTCCGCACGTCAAGGAAAAGATCACGGAGTGCGTCATCTATCTGGAAACCCTTTCTGCCCTGTCCCGGTCCGCCTGTCTCGACTTCGTGGACCATGCGGGCATTCCGGTGCCCAATCCCATGACCACGAACATCGCGAAGTACCACTTCGCCCACAATTATCACAAGATCGTCGAGATCGTTCAGGACCTGGCGGGCGGACTCCTCGTCACCGCCCCGACGTATCAGGACTGGTGCAATCCCGAGACGCACGGCGACATCGACAAGTACCTGGGTGGAAAGGCCGGCCTGCCGACGGAAACGCGTCTGCGCATGTTCGACCTCATCCGCCGGATGACCTCGGCGGACCTGGAGACGATCTGTCTCCACGGGGAGGGTTCGCCCTACGCCGAGCGGATGACGATCCTGATGGAGGCCCGCGGGCTCATCAAGAAGTGCAAGCAGATCGTCGAGGAACTGGCCGCGATCAAGAAGTGAAGGCCTCCCGGTGGGAATGTCCCGGATGCGCTTTCCGCCCGCGGGCGGGGGTGCGTCCGGGCGGGGCGCCTTTTCGGGGAGTTTCGTGCCGCGCCGCTGAAGTCCGGCGTCAAGCCACGGAGGCGGGGAAGGCGCGAAGCGTTTGTTGGTGAGGAGGAGAATCATGATCGGTATCACATCTTTTGGGGGGTACATCCCCCGTTTGCGATTGAGCCGGAAGCTGATTGCCCAGAACGTGGCGTGGTACTCGCCGGTCATCTGGGGCGCGGCCCAGGGGGAGAAGGCCGTGGCGAACTGGGATGAAGACGCCCTGAGCATGGCCGTGGCGGCCGCGCAGGACTGCCTGCTGGGACGGGACAGAACGCAGGTTGACGGCGTCTATGCCGCCTCGACGACCTTCCCGTTTACGGACCGTCTCAACGCCGATATTCTGGCGACGGCCCTGAACCTGAACGAGGACGGGACGGCCTGTGCGGATTTCACGGGCTGTCTGAAGGCCGGAACGACGGCCGTCATCTCGGCCCTGGAGGCGATTCAGGCCGGCGGAAAGACGCGCGTCCTCGTGGCGGCGGGCGACCAGCGGCGGACGAAGATGGCGACCAACTTCGAAATGTTCCTGGGGGATGGGGCGGCCGCCCTGCTGCTGGGCAGCCAGGAGGTGATTGCCGAATTCAAGGGCGGCTATTCCCTCAGCTGCGATTTCATCGATCATTATCGCGGCGCCGGCAAGGAGTTCGACTACGCGTGGGAGGAGCGCTGGGTCCGGGATGAGGGATACGGCAAGATCATCCCCCGGGCCATCGCCGGCTTCCTCAAGAAAACGGGCCTGACCATCGGCGAGTTCGACAAGGTCGTCTATCCCTGCTACTTCAGCGCCACCCACAGGGGGATCGCCAAGAAGCTCGGGCTCGATCCGGCGAAGGTGCAGAGCAACCTTCACGAGGTCTGCGGAGACACGGGCGCGGCGCACCCGCTGGTCATGTTCGTGGCGGCCCTGGAAGACGCCAGGCCCGGCGACAAGATCCTCCTCGTGGGGTTCGGCCAGGGCTGCGACGTCCTGTATTTCCAGATCACGGACGCGATGTCGGAGTATCGCGGCGGTCAGGGCGTCAAGGGCTCGCTCGCGAAGCGGGCGGAATTGACGAGTTATACGAAATTCATGAAGTTCCGGGATATCGTCACCGCGGATCTGGGCATTCGCGGCGAGGCCAATCCGAATTCGTCGCTCAACATCCTGTGGCGGAACCGCAAGAAGCTCATCGGCCTGGTCGGCAGCCGCTGCAAAAAATGCGGAACGCCCCAATACACCTTTACACCCGTCTGCGTGAATCCGGACTGCAACGCCGTCGGCGATATGGAAGACTACGCGTTCTCCGGTCAGAAGGGGACGGTCTTCATGTATACGGGCGACATGCTGGCCGCTTCGGTCGATCCGCCGGCGATCTACGGGATCGTGAACATCGAGGGCGGGGGCCGGCTGCTGGCCGATTTCACGGACTGCACGCTGGAGGATATCAAGGTGGGGCTTCCCGTCCAGATGTCGTTCCGCCGGAGGTCGAAGGACCCCGTGCGCGGGTTCAGCGGCTATTTCTGGAAAGTCGTCCCGCAGGCGACCGAGAAGGGGGTGTAACGATGGCTACGGGAATCAGGGACAAGGTTGCCATTATTGGCATGGGATGCACCAAATTCGGCGAACGCTGGGATTGCGGTCCGGAAGACCTGATGGTGGAGGCGTTTCAGGAATGCCTGAGCGACGCCGGGATCGGGAAGAACGAGCTCCAGGCGGCCTGGTTCGGCTCCTGCCTGGATGAGGTGAACGTCGGGAAGAGCGCGCTGCCGCCCTCCCTGGCCCTGCGCCTGCCCAACATCGGCGTGACGAGGGTGGAAAATTACTGCGCGAGCGGCACGGAGGCCTTCCGGGGCGCCGTCTACGCCGTCGCGTCGGGGGCCTATGACATCTGCCTGGCCATCGGCGCCGAGAAGCTCAAGGACATCGGGTACGCGGGGCTGCCGGAATTCTCGGCCGGGATGGGCCTGACCAACCAGCAGTGGTTCCCCAACATGACCGCGCCGGGGTGCTTTGCCATGCTGGCCAGCGGTTACAGCGCCAAATACGGGGTGGACATGAAGGAACTGAAGCGCGCGATGGCCCACATCTCGGCGAAAAGCCACGCCAACGGTGCCCTCAATCCCAAGGCGCACCTGCGGGCGCCGGTGACGGAAGAGGTCATCCTGAAGGCCCCCATGGTGGCCTATCCCCTGGGGCTTTTCGACTGCTGCGGCGTCAGTGACGGCTCGGCCTGCGCCATTGTCGCGACGCCGGAGGTGGCCCGGCGCCTCGGGAAGAAGGATTTCGTGACGGTCAAGGCCCTGCAGATGTCGCTGAGCAACGGCGAGGAGATGTCCTACACCAACTGGGACGGCTCCGGCTTCGTCACGACGGCCAAGGCGAGCGCCGCGGCCTACCGGGAGGCCGGGATTACGAACCCCCGGGAGGAGATCAGCATGATGGAGGTCCATGACTGCTTCTCCATTACGGAACTCGTGACCATGGAGGATCTGCACATCTCCGCGCGGGGGGAAGCGACGAAGGACATCATGGACGGCTTCTACGACCTGAACGGCAAGGTGCCCTGCCAGGTGGACGGAGGGCTCAAGTGCTTCGGACATCCGATCGGCGCCTCGGGGCTGAGGATGATTTACGAGATGTACCTCCAGCTTCACGGCCGTGCCGGCCAGCGGCAGCTCGAGAATCCCCGATACGGTCTGACCCACAACCTGGGCGGATTCCCGTTCATGAACGTCTGCAGCATTGCCATCGTCGGCAGGAACGAGGCCTGATGGATGTCCCGGGCCGGGGGAGTGCCGGGACAGACGGCGGCCCCCCGGCGATCCAGGATGATTCTGCAAGGATGAGAGGAGCGCAGGAACCGGAATGCCGCCCTTGATTCAGACGGAATTCACCTCCGTGATGGGCATCCGCTATCCCATCATCGGGGCGCCCATGTTTCTGGTCTCCTACGAGGAGCTCGTCGTGGCCGTCTGCGAGGCCGGGGGGCTCGGCATGCTTCCCCTGCCGAATTACCGGACAGCGGAGCAGCTGCGGCGGGCCCTGGACGTCATCCGCTCCCGGACGGAGGCGCCGGTGGGTGTCAACATCCACCTCTCCGGAAAATTTCCCTGGCAGGAACAGCTCGATCTCTGTCTCGATCATGGGGTGAAGTTCTTCATTACGTCGCTCGGCGATCCCCGCCTGATCCTGGATGCCGTGCATGCGCACGGGGGATGGGTGTTCGCCGACGTCGTCTCGCTCGCCCAGGGACTGAAGGCGAAAGCGGGCGGCGTGGACGGTCTGGTGGCGGTGGGGGCCGGCGCCGGCGGTCATGGTGGCCGGATCTCGACGCTTGTTCTCGTTCCGTACCTGAAGGAGGCGATCGGACTGCCCGTGGTCGCGGCGGGTGGCATCGCGACCGGCGCTCAGATGGCGGCGGCTCTCGCGGTCGGCGCCTGTGCGGTGATCGTGGGGACTCGGTTCATCGCCACGCCCGAATCCAGGGCCTCCGCGGCTTACAAGCAGGCGGTCATCGACGCCGACCCGGACGGCATCGTCTGCACGGATCGAATCACGGGCAATCCGGCGAACTGGATCGCCGCGAGCATCGCGGACATGGAGGAGCGTCCGCCGCTCACCTCGAAAAAATGGCTGGATTTCTGGAGCGCGGGACAGAGCGTGGCCCAGGTGAGGAACATCCGGCCGGCGGCGGAGATCGTCGCCGAGATGGTGCGCGAGTATGGTGAGACGTGCCGACGCATGCAGGGCACGGTGGTATCGAACGGAACGTGATCAAGGGAGGAGGTCCACCATGAGTAAACTGAAGGGAAAGGTCGCCATCATCGGGATCGGCGAAGTCCCCACGGGGAGATTTCCGGAGACGGCGGCCATCTATCACGCCATTGCCTCGGCCAGGCTGGCCATCCGGGATGCCGGAATCCAGAAGGACGAGATCGACTATGTCATGCCCACGGCGGCGCTGTTCAGCCCCCAGTTCAACACGGAACTCGTGACCTGTCGGGTGGCCGAGGAACTGGGGCTCAAGAACGTGAAGAAGAACTGCCAGGTGTTCGCGGGCGGTTCCAGTAGCACCTGCGCCCTGGAAATCGCCGCGAGCCTCATCAACAGCGGCGCGGCGAACATGATCCTGTTCGTCCATGCCGACCGCCTGGGGACGGGCGTCTCCGCGCAGGGCGGCATCGATCTGTTCTCCACCGCCGGGATCTCCGCGGAGTGGGAAGTGCCGTTCGGCCAGCATTACTCGGCGATCGCCGCCATGTCGACCATGCGCTACAAGTACGAGACGGGCTGTACGGACGAGCACCTCTCGGCGGTCTGCGTCTCCAACCGAAAGTGGGCGCAGCTGAACCCCAACGCGATGTTCAAGAAGGACCTGACGGTCGAGGAGATCATGGCCTCCAAGCAACTCTCCACGCCGCTGAGGGTCAAGCACTCCAACGTCCTGGCGGATGGCGGGGCGGCCTTCATCGTGACCTCGGCCGAGCGGGCGAGGGCCATCTGCGAGCGTCCCGTGTACCTGCTGGGCGAGGGGGGCGTCGTGACCCACTTCGTCTTTTCCCAGGAACCCGATGTCAGCCGGTTCGGATGGGCCAGGGCGGGGCGGATGGCCTTCGAGGAGGCCGGGCTCACCCCCAAGGACGTCGACGTGGCGGAGATCTACGATTCCTATCCGATCTACCAGCTGATCGGCTTCGAGGAGCTCGGTTTCGCCGAGCGGGGACAGGGCGGCGAGATGTTCCTGAAGGGCGATACCTGGCCCGGCGGGAAGATTCCGACGACGACCAATGGCGGCATGCTGTCGCAGGGGCATACGGGTGCCGGCGGCGCCGTGGCCCTGATGGTCGAGACGACGCGCCAGTTGATGGGCAAGGCCGGCGTGCGGCAGGTCCAGGGGGCGCGCTTCGCGGTCGAGACGGCCGTCGGAGGGACGTACATGGACGCCCAGGTCACCATCCTGGGAACGGAAATTCCGTAGGGAGAGGAGGTCAGTCATGGATACACCCGTTAAACCCAAACCAGTTCCGGTCGTCAATCCCTGGGCCAGGCCCTTCTGGGAGGCGGCGCGGGAAAACAAGCTGATCATCCAGCAATGCAAGGATTGCGGCACCTACATCTTCTACCCGCGGATCGCCTGCACGAACTGCTTTTCGGACAACGTGGCCTGGGTGCCGGCGTCGGGCCGGGGGAAGGTCTATACGTACACGGTCGTCGAGAGCTATCCGCCCTCGGCCTTCATTCCCGATCTGCCCTTTGTGGTCGCCGTGGTCCGCCTGGAGGAAGGGGTGCAGATGCTGAGCAACATCGTCGGCTGCGATCCGCACAGCGTCTATTGCGAAATGCCGGTGACGGTCGTTTTCGAGAAATTGAACGAGGAATTCACCCTGCCGAAGTTCAAGCCGGTGGAAGCGTAAGGTTCCGCGGCTCGGACGGGGCGGTTGGATCAAGGAGGTGGATCATGTCGCAGAAGTGCTGGGAAGATTTCGATATCGGCTTCAATTTCCGGACGCCGTCCATCACGGTGACGGAGACGCATGTGGTGAACTGGGCGGGCTTGACCATGGATTTTTACCCCCTCCACATGGACGCGGAGTATTGCGCAAAGACGGTCTTCAAGGAGCGGATCGCCCACGGGCCGCTCATCTTCGGGATGGCCGTCGGCATGGCGGGCCTGGCGAAGGTGGAGGGCGGGTCGATCCTCGCCTGGATGGGCGTGGATCAGATGCGCATGAAGGCCCCGGTCAAGTTCGGGGACACGATTACGGTCCATATCGAAACGGTGGAGAAGAAGGAGACGAGCAAGCCCTCGCAGGGATTGCAGACCTGGCGTTATACGGTGAAGAACCAGCGCGACGAGGCCGTCATGGTTTTCGACATGAAGTTTCTGATGCGCCGGAAAGGCGCCTGACGCCCGCGCGGACGGTCCCCCTCCCTGCCGGGGGAGGCGCCGGACGTGTTTGGAAGGAGACGGAACGTGGATTTCAATTTCAGCGAGAAGCAGAATGCGTTGCGGGAGAAGGTGCGGGGATATACCGAGGCCAACATTTCCCGGGCCGTGGTTCGTGAAATCGAGGAGAGGGACGAGTTCCCCCACGATCTCGTGGAAAAATTCTGCGAACTGGGGCTGGCCAGGATCAATATCCCCGAGGCCTACGGAGGCCTGAACGGCGACATCGTGGACTTGATGATCGTCTTCGAGGAGATCGCCAAGCGGTCCCCCGTCCTGTGCTGGAACCTCGGCAACATCCTCCTGTACGGCAACGAGATCATCGGCGTGAACGGCAACCGGGCCCAGAAGGACGAATATCTCCCGAAACTGGCCCGGGGCGAGATCATGTTCAGCTTCGCCATTACGGAGCCCAACGCCGGTTCGGATGCCGCCAGCATCAAGACGCGGGCGCTGGAGGCGGTTCCGAAGGACGGGTCCTACGTGATCAACGGCGGCAAGATGTTCATCACCGGGGCGGGTGTGACGCAGTACACGGTGACGTTCGCCCGGACCGCCGAATCGAAATACGGCGGCATCACGTCCTTCGTCGTCGACACGTCCCTGGCGGGTTACAGCGCGAAGCCGATCAAGAAGCTCGGCTTCCACGGGTCGAATACCTGCGAGGTGGTCTACGACAACGTCCGGGTGCCCCCGCAATCCATTCTCGGCGGGGAGGAAAAGGGGCTCAACAACGGCTGGAAGCAGGAGATGAAGCTCTTGAACCAGGAGCGGCTCGTCCTGTCGTCCATGACGCTGGGCATGGCGCAGTCCTCCTTCGACGAGGCCCTGCAGTTTGCCCGGGAGAAGATGCAGCGGACCGATCCGGGCACGGACGTGCAGTCGATCCAGCACGACATCGCCGAGATGGCTTCGGAGCTGGAGGCCATGAAGGTCCTGGCCTACAGCGCGGCCTGGAAGGAGGCGCAGGGGTTGAACCCGGTCCGGGAAACCTCCATGACCAAGTACTTCTGCGCCGAGACGGCCAAGCAGATCATCCTGAAAGGGATGAACGTCCTGGGCGAGAGCGCCTCCTCCATGGACTACGAGATGCAGAGAAACCTCCGGGAGATTCTCATCTTCTCCATCGGTGGAGGGACGTCGCAAATCCAGAAGAACATCATCTGCAAGACCTTTGGACTTTGAGGGCCGGCCGAACCGGGGGATGAGCGGGGGGCAGCCGGACCGATTATGCGTTGACGGAAGGAGAGGGAACATGGGGCGGATTTTTACGTGCAGCAACGAGGACGGCATCGCCGTGGTCCGGTTCGACGTGCCCGGCGAGGCGATGAACACCTGGACGGAGGAGGCCATCGCGGATTTTGCCGTTCTGCTCGAAACCCTGGAGAAGGAAAAGTCGGCCTATCGGGGTGTGATCTTCATCTCCGGCAAAAGCACGAATTTTCATGCCGGGGCGAATCTGAACATGCTGGGGGCGGAGAAGGACCTGGCGGACTTCCGGAAGGGGTGCGACGCGTTCAACGGGCTCTTCATCCGGCTGGAAAACCTCGGCATCCCCACCGTGGCCGCCATCCATGGCCCCTGCATGGGCGGGGGGTATGAATTCGCCCTGACCATGACGGCGCGGATCGCGACCGACAGCAGGCGGACGACGATCGGCCTGCCCGAGTGCAACGTGGGCGTTATCCCCGGCGCCGGCGGCACCCAGCGTCTCCCCCGGCTCATCGGCTATCCGGCCCTGGATTTCATCCCCCGCGGCGCCGTTCTGCCCGCGGCCAAGGCCCTGGAGGTCGGCATGGTCGACCGGGTGATCCCGGAGGGGGACGACCTGCTGGCCAAGGCGAAAGGCCTGCTCGTGGAGATCATCGCCGGGACGGCCGGGCTGAAGCGTGAGAAGCCGGACCTGTCCGCACTCGACGCGACGCTCGAGGCGGCGAAAAAGAACGTGCTCAAGGCGACGCGGGGACGGGCGATACCGGCGCCGATGCTGGCGCTCAAGGCGATGAGCGAGGGACTCAAGGTGCCGATCGAGCAGGGCTTGAAGATCGAAACGGACTGTTTCATCGAGGCGCTCAAGGCCCCGGAATGCAAGGGGACGATCAACACCTTCTTCCTGAAGACCCTCTCCGACAAGCCTCAGGCCATGATTCCCAGGGGATTCGAGCCCAAGCCCATCCGGACATTCGGCGTCCTCGGCTTCGGCACGATGGGGCGCGGGATCGTCATCAACATCCTGACCCGGACAAAGCTGCCCGTCGTCGTCAAGGACGTCTCCGAAGCCCTGGAGCCGGGCATGGGCTTCATCCGGAAGATTCTGGAAGGCATGGCGGCCAAGAACCGCCTGAAGGAGCCCGTCGAGAACCTGCTCGCCCGGGTCAAGCCGGTGGCGGACTGGACAGACGACTTTACGGACGTCGATTGCGTCATCGAGGCCGTCTTCGAAGATCCCGCCGTCAAGGACCAGGTCTACCGGGAGCTGTGCCAGACCGTCGCGGACGACTGCCTCCTGGCGACGAATACCTCGAGCCTGCCCGTGGACAAACTGGCGAAGAGCGTCTCGAACCCGGAGCGGTTCGTGGGGGCCCATTTCTTCTCCCCCGTCTGGATGATGCAGCTTCTGGAGATCATCCGGGGCCAGGCCACGAGCGACGCCACGACGAACAACATGCTGGCCGTCTGCGCCGCCCTCGGCAAGCGCCCGGTCGTCTGCAAGGACAACCCCGGGTTCGTGGTCAACGCCATGCTCTTCCCGTATTTCATCAAGGCCTTCGATCTCCTCGCGGAAGGCGTGCCCATGGACAGGATCGACGCGGCCATGATGAAGTTCGGCCTGCCCGTGGGGCCCATCCGCCTGACCGACGAGGTCGGGATCGACGTCTCCTATCTCGTCCTGACGAAGTCCCTCGGGATGACGCCGCCGGTGGCCCTCGAGAACGTCTACCAGGCGGGTCGCTACGGCCGAAACAAGAACGGCAAGGGATTCTACGCGGCGGACGGGTCGCCCGATCCCGAGGTCCTGCCCCTGATCAATCCGGACAACAGGCAGAAGGACTATTCCGTGACCGAGCTGCAGAACATGCTCTTCACCCCCTTCGTCCAGACGGGTCACGACCTGCTTGGGAAGGGGGTCGTCAGCGATCCGCGGTCGATCGACATCGGCGCGATCTGGGGGGTCGGTTTCCCGGCCGACAAGGGCGGTCCGATGAAATGGGGCGACCTGATCGGATTGAGCGAGAAGCTCTACGGCAAGAAATTCTACGCATAAAAACGGAATTGCCGCACGCCGGAGGCCGCCTGTTCTGGGAACAGGCCGGCGCCCCGGGGCCGGCGAGAAAGGAAGGAACGTCATGGCAACACTGTTTCACGGCATCACCTGCGCGGACCTGTATGACCGTTCGGTGGCGGCTTTTCGTTCCCGCACCGCCATTCTCTTCAACGACGAGACGTACACCTACGACGCGCTGCAGAAGAACGCCTATTCCCTGGCCCATGCCCTCGACAAGCTGGGGCTCAAGAAGGGCGATCGGGTCGCGTTCCTGATGGCCAACTGTCCGGAATACATCTTCTGCGAGTATGCGCTGGGAAAGCTCGGGCTGGTCCGTGTTCCCCTGGCCGTTTTGCTCAGCTCCAAGGATCACATCTACATGATGAATCAGTCCGAGTGCAAGGCCCTGATCTACCATGAACGAATGGCCGGTCGGGTTCAGGAGATGATCCCCTCGCTCGAGACGGTCAAGCAGTTCATCTGCGTGACCCAGGATCCGGCGAGCGTGATGTCCGGGCACGAGCACCTGCAGTCCCTGATCGCGGCGAACCCGCCGGAAGCGCCCCGGGTCGCGCTTGAATGCACGGACCTGGTCGCGATCTATTACACCGGTGGCACCACCGGCCTTCCCAAGGGCGTGATGATGGACCACAACACCTGGGTGGGCACGTTTATCAGCGAGATGCTCCACCTGGGGCTGGATTGGGACGAGGTCTTCGCCTTCGCCACGCCGCTGACCCATGCGGGGGGGTGCCTGATCCTGCCAATCCTGCTGAAACGCGGGACCTGCGAGATCCAGGATCATTTCGACCCGAAGCTCTTTCTGGAGCGGGTGGAGAAGGTCAAGGTCACGACGACCTTCATCGTGCCCACGATGATCTACGTCCTGCTCGATTATCCGGACCTCAAGAAGTACGACCTCGCCAGCCTGCGCAACATCATCTACGGCGCGTCCGCCATCGCTCCGGCGCGCCTGAAGCAGGCGGTGGACACGCTGGGGCCGATCTTCACCCAGCTCTTCGGGCAGACGGAGTCTCCCATGATGATCAGCGCCCTGTCCCGTCAGGAGCACGTCATCGACGATCCGGAGCGGCAGATGAAGGTCTACACGTCCTGCGGGCGCCCGGTCATGACGGCCGACGTCCGCATCGTGGACGAGAACGGCAAGGAGCTGCCCCGGGGCGAGGCGGGGGATATCGTCTGCCGGACGATCAACATGATGACGGGCTACCTCAAGAATCCGGAACAGACGGCGGAGACGATCCGGGACGGCTGGCTGTGGACCGGGGACGTGGGAAAGTTCGACGAGGAGGGGTACCTCTACATCGTGGACCGTTCCAAGGATATGATCATCAGCGGCGGGTTCAACATCTTCCCCCGGGAGATCGAGGATGTCCTCCATGAGCACCCCGCGGTGAAAAACGTGGCCGTGGTGGGCGTGCCTCACGAGAAGTGGGGCGAGGAAGTCACGGCGGTGGTGTCGCTGCATGCGGGCAAGACCGCGAGCGAAAAGGAACTCGTCCAGTTCGTCAAGGAGCGCAAGGGAAGCCTCCTGGCCCCGAAGAGCGTCAAGTTCTGGGAGGAGATTCCCCTGACGAACCTCGGCAAGCTGGACAAGAAGAAGATCCGGGAAATGTTCTGGAAGGGGATGGACCGCAAGGTGTGAGGCGGCTCCCCGGAAGCGGAACGGAGGAGGGAGGGGGGAACGTCCCCCCTGCCGCTCTCGGCCTGATCAGGGAAAAGGATTGAAAAATGGATTTCGCACTGACGGAAGAACAACGGTCTATCAGGGATACCATCCGGAAGTTTGTGGCGAAGGAGTGCGAGCGCGAGGCCATCAAGCGGCTGGACGAGGAGGGGGCCTTCCCCGCGGAACTCTTCCGCAAGGTGGCGGACATCGGCCTTTGCGCCCTGACGATCCCCGAGGTCGACGGGGGCGCCGGTCCCAACGCGCTCGGTGCGGTGATCGTGACCGCCGAACTCGCGTCGATCCACCCGCCCCTGGCGGGAACCTTCGCCACTCAAAGTCTCTGCGGCGGAAAGGCGCTGGCCGACCTGGGGACGGAGGCGCAGCGGGAGCGCCATCTTCCAGGCGTCATCGACGGGTCGTCGCTCGTGACCCTCGCGCTGCTCGAGCCCGATCAGGGCTATGACCAGAGCGTCAGCCGGACGACGGCCCGGCGGGAAGGGGAGCGTGTGGTCCTGAACGGGACGAAGACGTTCGTGCGTCTGGCCGACCGGGCGGCCCTGATCCTCGTCCGGGCGTCCCTGGAGGACGCTGACGGGACCCCCGCCTTCTTCATCGTCGCCGCGGAAACCCCCGGAATCGGGATCCGCGCGCTAGAGACGGTCGGATTTCACGGGATGAGCCTGTGCGAGGTGGGACTGGACGCCGTCGCCGTTGGCGCGGAAGATAGGCTGGGGGGAGACGCCGATGCCCCGGCGGAGCGCAGGAAACTCGACCGGGTCATGGGCGCCGAGCATCTGGCCGTGGCGGCCTGCGGCATGGGCATCGCCCGGGGCGCCTACGCGTACGCGCTCCAGTATGCCCGGGAGCGCGTGCAGTTCGGCCGGCCGATCATCCAGTTCGGAGCGATCCGGGAGATGCTGGTGGAGATGGCACTGCAGGCGCGGGTGGCCGAACTGCTCACCTGCCAGGCGGCATCGCTCGTCGACCGGGGGCAGGAATGCCTGCCGGAGATCATCCAGGCGCGCCTTGCCGCGGCGGAGGCGGCGCGCAAGACGTCCCTGCACGGCGTCCAGATTTTCGGCGGCTACGGTTACGCCATGGAATACGACGCCCAGCGCTATCTCCGGGATGCCATGGTCCTGCTCAGCGGCGGGGGCACCCGTCAGGTGCTGGGCCAGGCGCTGGGAGTGCTCTGGGGATATTGAAGCGGCGGATCCGGCAAAAGGTGAAGCCGCGGAAGGGATCGGACAGGGGGGGAAAGCGCCTGAACTTTCCTCGGTGACACACACGGTGCTTTTTAAAAAAAGGAGGTGGCATATGAGGAGGGGCTTGTTTTGGATTTTGTTGATCATCATCGGTTTATCGTTGCCGGCGACCGTCCTGGCGGCCGGCACCCCCGGCGTGACGAAGGACGAGGTCACCATCGGCATGACCTGTCCCATGTCCGGGCCGGCGGCGCTGTGGAGCGCCATGGCGCTCGGAAATTCCGCCTGGGCGAAGCACATCAACGACCAGGGGGGGATTCACGGCCGCAAGATCAAGTTCGTGGTCAAGGACGACGGCTACAACCCGAGCCGGGCCCTGGCCAACCTGACGGAGATGAAGGACGACGTGCTCGCGTTCGGTTGCGTGATCGGTTCGGCGACGGCCAATGCGAGCAAGGATTTCCTCATCACGAGCAAGGTGCCGGTCGTCCACGTTCATGCCAATCCCCGCATCTGGCTGCAGACGCCGGCCGCGCAGCGGAGGAACATCTTTATCGCCTACCCGGACTACATCGACGAGTCCGAGGCGGTCACCAAATTTGCCGTCACCAAGATGGGAATCAAGACGATCGCGCTGTTCGGCCAGAACGACGACTGGGGAAAGTCGGCTGAAATCGGCATTCAGAAGGCGATCAAGGGGCTCGGCGGCAAGGGGAAGTTCGCCGGCTTCGTCACGTTCGAGGTGACGGACCGGGCCGTGGGCGGGCACGCCCTGAAGCTCAAGGAACTGGGCGCGGATGCCGTGGTCATCTACGGGGCGCCGACGCAGGCGGCGCTGATCATCAAGGAGATGGCGAAGATCGGCTACAAGCCCAAGATTTTCACCGCCAATCCCCTGGGCGATCCCCTGATGTACAAGATTGCCGGAGAGCTGTGGGAGGGCGCCTACCCCGCCGTCTCGGGCAACGTGTCCCTGCCGGGCGTCGATCCGCAGGCGGACCGGGTCGTCGACATCCTCCTCAAATACGAGCCGGCGCTGAAGGGGCGGGAGTTCCTCGGCGTGACCGGCGCCACGACGATGATGCTGATCGCCGAAGGGCTGCGGAAGGCTGGGAAGAATCTGACGCGCGAGAGCTTCGTGAAGGCCATGGAGGGCATCAGGAATTTCAGGTGCGAGGGAATGGGCGCCCCCATCACCTTCTCAGCCAAGCAGAAAATGGGGCTGAACGCCATCCGGATCTGCGAGGCAAAGGGCGGCAAGCACGTGCCGATCAGCGATTTCATGATTTTCAAGCCCCTGTTTTAAGGTTCTTTGAAGACGATGAGCCTATTGAAGGTCCACAACCTGACCGTGCAGTTCGGCGGCATCAAGGCCCTGTCGGCCATCGATTTCGAAATGGAGGAGAAGGAAATCCTTTCGATCATCGGTCCGAACGGGGCGGGGAAGACCACCCTCTTCAACTGCGTGTCCGGCGTTTATCGTCCCACCGTGGGAGAGGTTCTGTTTGCCGGGGAGAGCCTGCTCGGGCTCTCCCCCGACAGAATCGCCCAGCGGGGCATCGGCCGGACCTTTCAGAACATCCGCTTGTTCAACAACATGTCGGTGCTCGACAACCTGATGCTGGGCCGGCACATGAAGTTCCGGCGAAGCCTCGTCCACGCCTTTCTGCGCATCCGGAAGGAGGAGTTGATCCATCGAGAGAAGGTGGAGGAGATCATCGATTTTCTCGATCTCGCGGCCTACCGGGAATCCCGGGTCATCGACTGCCCCTACGGGGTGCAGAAGCGCGTGGAACTGGGCCGCGCCATGGTGATGGAGCCGAAGCTCCTGCTCCTGGACGAACCGGTCGCGGGATTGACGGTGGAGGAAAAAAACCGCGTGGCGTACCTGGTGACGGAGATGCGGGGCAGGTTCGGTTTTGCCGTCCTGCTCATCGAGCATGACCTGCGGATCGTGTCGCGGCTGGCCGACCGCATGGTGGTCTTGAACTTCGGAGAGAAATTGGCGGAGGGTCCTCCTGCGGAGGTGCAGAGAAACCCCGAGGTGATTCGCGCCTACGTCGGTGAAACCTCATGAGCTTTCTCAGCGTCGCGAGCATCGAAACCCTCTATTTCGACCGGATCTACGCCCTGCGGGGGATCTCCCTGACGGTAAGGGAAAACGAAATCTTCACCGTGCTCGGTCCGAACGGGGCGGGGAAGACCACGCTCCTGAAGACGATTGCGGGCCTGCTGAAGGACCAGCCCAAGAAGGGGACCATCGAGTTCCGCGGCAGGCGGATCAGTGGTCTTACGCCTGAAAAGATCGCCTCCCTGGGCATCGTCTACGTGCCGGAGGACCGCGGTCTTTTCCGGGAGCTGACGGTCGCGGAAAATCTCGATCTCGGCTGCTGGGGGCGCCGGGACCGGGACGTGAAGAACGATCTGGATTTCATCTACGACCTCTTCCCCATCCTGAAGGAACGGGGCGGGCAGCAGGCGGAAACGCTTTCCGGCGGCGAGCAGCAGATGCTGGCCATCGCCCGGGCCATCCTCCGCCGGCCGAAACTCCTCATGCTCGACGAACCCTCCCTGGGGCTGTCCCCCATCATGGCCCGCAGCGTGTACGACACCCTGCGCAAGGTCAGCGAGCGCGACATGACGATCCTCCTGGTCGAACAGAACGCCCGGATGGCCCTGGACATCGCCGACTACGGCTACATCATGGAGGCGGGTCGCATCGTGCTGAAGGGGACCTCGCGGGAACTGAAGGAGAACGACGACGTCAAGGAGCTGTATCTGGGCCTGGAGCAGGGGGACGCTTCCGAGAAGGGGTGGAAATTCTACACGAAGCGGAGGAGATGGTGATGCCGTTGAACGCGAGGGCCGTTCCCCACGCCTTTTTTGAACAGGCGGACAAGCACCGCGCGCGCGTGGCGCTCCGGCACAAGCAGTACGGAATCTGGAACAAGGTCACCTGGGGCCGGTACGGGGAAACGGTCCGGCAAGTGGCCGCCGCCATCCTGTCGCTCGAGCTGCCCCGGGGGCAGACGGTCTGCATCCTGGGGGACAACCGTCCCGAATGGCTGATCTGCCACATGGCCGTCATGACCGCCGGGATGCGAACGTGCGGCATCTATCCGACGTCCTCCCCCGATGAAATCCGGTACATCATCGACCATTCCGAGGCGCAGCTCCTCTTCGCGGAAAACGAGGAGCAGCTCGACAAGATCCTCGACATCCTGCCGGACCTCCGCCTCCAGCGGATCGTCGTCTGGGACGAGAAGGGCCTGTGGGGCTACACCCATCCGAAGGTCGTGTTCTTCCGCGAGTTCATCCGCCGGGCGGAGGCGCACCAGGCGGCTCATCCGGACGCCGTGGCGGACAGCCTGCGGGCGATCGACGTCGACGAGACGGCGATGGTGATCTACACATCGGGCACGACGGGCCGGCCGAAGGGCGCGCTCCTCTCCCACCGGAACATCTCGATGGTGACCCAGGCCTTTCTCCAGGTCATTCCGGTGAGCGAAAAGGACGAGGTCGTTTCCTACCTGCCGCTCGCCCACATTTACGAAAACCTCGTTTCGGTCTTCATGCCGGTCTTCACGGGCGTCACGGTCAACTTCGTGGAAAGCCTGGAGACCCTCCCGGCTAACCTCCGGGAGATCTCCCCGACGATCTTCGGCAGCGTCCCGAGGATCTGGGAGAAGTTCGCCTCCAACATCCACATCAAGATGGACGACTCGACCCCGCTCAAGCGGTTCCTCTACAGGCGGAGCGTCCAGGCGGGGCGGCGCTACCAGCAGGCCCGGCAGGAGGACGGCGCCGGGTCGCGCCTCGTCTGGCGGGCGGTCTACGCGCTCGCCTACTGGGGCGTGCTCTACCACCTCAAACGGCAGCTGGGATTCGAGCGGATCCGCTGGGCGCTATGCTCCGCGGCCGCGGCGTCGAAGGAGCTTTTCGAATTCTTCAACATCCTGGGCATTCCGCTCCGGGACGGCTACGGCCAGACGGAATCGACGGGCATCATCGCCCTGCAGCGTCTCGACAAGGCGCCCCGTTACGGGTACGTCGGCGAGGCCCTCCCCGGGCTGGACATGGAGATCACGCCGGAGGGGGAGATCGTGGCCCGGGGCCCCGGGGTCTTTCAGGGATACTTCAAGAATCCCGAACTCACGGCCGAGACCGTGCGGGACGGCTGGCTCCACACGGGCGATCTCGGCGCCATCGACGACGGCTGGCTCAAGATCGTCGGGCGGATGAAGGACATCCTCATCACCTCCGGCGGCAAGAACATCACGCCGGAGTTCATCGAGAACAAGCTGAAGTTCAGCACCTACATCCAGGACGCGGTGATCATCGGCGACGGTCGCCATTATCTCACGGCCCTGATCCTGATCGACGAGGACAACGTGGTGAAGTTCGCCCAGGACAACCGGATCCCGTTCACCACCTTCGAGGACCTCACGCAGAACCCGGCGATCGTCAAGCTGCTGGACGGGGAGGTCAAGGAGGTGAACAAGACCCTGGCGCGGGTGGAGACGATCAAGAAGTTCGCCCTGATCCCCCGGCGGTTCTACGCCGAGGACGGGGACGTCACCCCGACGCAGAAGGTGAAGCGACGGAACGTGGAGACGCTCTACAAGGACCTGATCGACGGGATGTACCGCGACGAAACGTGAGGCAGACGGGGCGGCGGCCCGGAGGAATGCGGGCCGGTCGCGGAGCGGGGACGGGACGGAAACGACGATGAACCTGGTGGAAAGCTACAGAGACGATCTCAAACTGATTGAAAAGCCCTGGACGGGGTGCTGGATCGGCCTGACCCTGCTCGCCCTCGTGCTGCTCCCCTGGTTCGGCAGCGCGCACTGGATCTATCTGGGCACCCTGATCTTCATCGTCGCCGTCGGCATCATGGGGCAGAACCTCCTGATCGGATATACCGGGCAGATCTCGCTGGGGCAGGCGGGCTTCCTGGCCATCGGCGCCTTCACCTTCGGCCACCTGGCGAGGCTGGGGGTTCCCATCGGCCTCGCGCTCCTGGCCGCGGGGCTCATGGCGGCCTGCTTCGGGGTTCTGGTCGGTTTCCCCTCCCTCCGCCTGAAGGGGCCGTATCTGGCCATCGTCACCCTGGGGTTCGGGATTGCCGTGTATCAGACCTTCACGAGCTTCGAGGTCCTCTCGGGGGGGCGCATGGGGCTTGTCGTTCCGAAATTTCCGGCCCTCTTCGGACTTTCCCGGGAGGTGTCGATGTACTACTTTGCCCTTCTGCTGGGGCTGGCGTTTACCCTGGCCACGTACAACCTCGTCTCGTCCTACCTCGGGCGGGCCTTCGTCGCCATCCGCGACAACGACATCGCGGCGGAGGTCCTCGGCGTCAATCTGACCAACTACAAGCTCCTGTCCTTCGCCATCAGCTCCTTCTACACGGGGATTCACGGCGCCATGTTCGGGATGTTCATGGGATTCATCGAACCCCAGATGTTCAATTTCTCCGAATCCCTGATCATCTTCGTGGCGGTGGTCATCGGCGGACTGGCCTCGGTGGAGGGGGCGATCTTCGGGGCCGCCTTCGTCATCCTCATTCCCCAGATCTTCAGCGGCTACCGGGAATTCGTGCCGGTGATCTTCGGGGTGACGGTGGTCTTCATCATGATCTTCGAACCCCTGGGGCTCGCGGGACGGTGGTTCAAGATCCGCCTTTATTACCGCAACTGGCCGTTCCGTTAGCGACGACGAGGAGTCAATCATGGTCAACTTCACCCAATACCTGATTTCCGGCCTGTCCGCCGGCAGCCTCTACGCGCTGGTGGCCCTGGGCGTGGTGCTGATCTACCGCTCCACGAGAATCCTGAATTTCGCCCACGGAGACATGGCCACGATGGGGACTTTTTTTGCATTCAGCCTCCTGTCCTGGCGCTTCCCCTTTTATCTGGCGCTCCCGCTCAGCCTGCTCTTCGGCGCCCTGCTCGCGGTCATCTTTTACTTTTCCATCATCGTTCCGGCCCAGCGGCGCGACGCGACCCTGCTGGGGCAGATTGCCCTCACCGTGGGGTTGAGCATGATTTTTCAGGGCGCCATCATTTACCTGTGGGGAACGGACTCCAAGATGCTCGCCTTTCCCCTGTCCGACACGAAGACCTGGAACGTGGGGCCGATCTACCTGAACGAGCTGAGCCTCGGCACGCTGATCGTCGGCATCCTGGGCAGCGTCCTGCTGTATCTCCTGATCCAGAAGACCCGCCTGGGCCTCGCCATGAGGGCCACATCGGAAAATCTGCCCGCCGCCCAGACCCTGGGAATCCCGACCCGGACCATCCTCGCGATCTCCTGGGGGCTGGCCGCCCTGCTGGGGGTTCTGGCCGGCCTCTTCCTGGCGCCGGCCCTGATTCTCGACCCCTTCTTCATGCTGGAGCCCTTTCTGAAAGGCTTCGCCGGCGCGATCCTGGGCGGCCTCAACAGCCTGCCCGGCGCCATTATCGGCGGGCTGTTGATCGGCGTCATCGAGAACCTCTGCGGGGGGTACATCTCGCTCGAATTCAAGAATACGGTGCCTTTCCTCATCATCATTCTCGTTCTGCTGGTCAAGCACGAGGGCCTTCTGGGGAAGGAATTCAAGGAACGCATCTGAGGACAAGGGGAGGAAGCCATGGGCGGAAAAAACGTCAGGGATGTCCCCCGGGGGAACGAGGATCTCGCCCCCTACTGCCGGAAGGCGCTCGCGAACGGGGCGACGGATGTCCGGATCATTCATCCCGGTCTCGTCGTCACCGCCCCCTGGGTGAGGTGGAAGTGTCAGTTCGGCTGCCCCGGGTACGGCCAGGGCTGGTGCTGTCCGCCCGACACGCCCACCCATGAGCAGACCCGGACGCTTCTCGATTCCTACCGGCGGGCGATCCTCTTTCATATCGAGATGCCGGCAACCCCCGACCGGGGGAAGCGGTATCGGGCCTACATGGACATGCTGGTGACGCTGGAAGGGGAGCTGTTCAAGGACGGATACTACAAGGCCTTCGTCTTTCTCGCCGGCCCCTGTCTCCTGTGCAGGAAATGCGGGAAGCTCTCGGGCGTTTCGTGCCTCCACGGCGATCGCGCCCGGCCGGCGATGGAGGCCTGCGGCATCGACGTTTTTCAGACGGCCCGCAACAACGGATTCTTCATCGAAACCCTGCGGGCGAAGGAGCAGACGAACAACGAGTACTGCCTCATGATGGTGGACTGAGCCTCCACCGGGATCGACCTTCCTGCCCCGCCGGCCGGCGGGGGGCAAGGTTTTCAAGAAAGGGGTGACCTGTGAAGACATTCGAAGAAACCTCGATGGCCGCGGTTTTTCAGAATCGCGCCCGTGAACACGGCGACAAGGCGTGCGTGGCCTATCGCAACGACGCGGGCCAGTGGTTCGACGTTTCGTGGAACCGGATGAACGAGATGGTCCACAACCTGGCCTACTACCTGATGGGCAAGGGGATTCAGCACGGCGACAAGGTCGCGGTCTTTTCCCCGAACCGTTACGAGTGGTGGGTCGCCGATCTGGCGATTCTCTCCATCGGGGCGGTGAACATCCCCATCTACGCGACGAACACCGCGGAAGAGGTGCGTTACATCCTCGACAACTCCGATTCGCGGATCTGCTTTGTGGGCACCCAAGCCCACATGGAGAAGGTCGTGGCCGTGCGGGACCGGCTGCCGATGCTCATGGAGATCGTCCTCTTCAACGACCTGGAACAGCCGGTTAACGGGGTGGCGGCCCTCCCGGAGGCCATCCGGCAGGGAGGCACGCAGGCCGATGCGGCGCTCTTCGACCGGCGGCTGGCGGCGATCCAGCCCGGGGATCTGTGCACGTTCATCTATACCTCGGGGACCACCGGCGATCCCAAGGGCGTCATGCTGTCGCACCACAATATCATCTCCAACGTCCACCAGTTCAACGCCTATTTCCCGGAAATGGTCAACCGCTTCCACAAGGCCCCGTCGTTCCTTCCCCTCTCGCACGCCGTCGAGCGCACCGCCGTGTACTACTGCCAGGTCTACTGCGCCAACAAGATCCATTTCGTCAAGAGCATCGAAACGCTGCTCGAAGACCTGCAGGCGATCCATCCATCCATCATGGCCTCGGTGCCGCGGGTGCTGGAGAAGATGTACGAGGCGATCACCGCGAAGGTGGCCCAGGCCCCGCCCCTCAAGCAGAAGCTTTTCGCCTGGGCGCTCGACGTCGGCCGGCGGAACGTCCCCTATGTCTGCAAGGGGAAGGCGCGGAGCGGCCTGTTCGCCCTCGAGTACGCGCTGGCGAACAAACTGATCTTCTCGAAGCTGAAGACCGTGCTGGGCCTCGACCAGATCTACTTCATCGGCCTCGGCGGGGCGCCCATGCCCCGCAAGGTGCTGGAGTTCTTCCTCGGCATGGACATTCCCTGCTGCGATGCCTACGGACTGAGCGAGACCTCCCCGATGGTGACGTGCAACTACGTCGGCCATATCCAGCCGGGGACCATCGGCGTGCCCGTGATCGACACCGAGGTGAAGATCAGCGACGAGGGCGAGATCCTCGTGAAGGGCCCCCAGGTGATGGTTGGTTATTATAAGAACGAGGCGGCGACGAAAGAGGCGTTCACGCCGGACGGGTTCCTGAAAACCGGCGATCTGGGCGAGTTCGACGCCGAGGGGAATCTGAGGATCACGGGCCGGATCAAGGAGCTCATCATCACCTCGGGCGGCAAGAACATCTCCCCGCAGAATATCGAGAACAGCCTGATGTTCTCCCCCTACATCAATCAGGTCAGCGTCGTCGGGGAGGGGAAGAAATTCATCTCGGCGCTGATCGTCCCGGCGTTCGAGGTTCTGGAGCCCTGGGCGAAGGAGAACGGCGTCACCTTCGCCGACCGGTCCGAACTGGTGAAGCAGGCCAAGGTTCAAGCCCTGTTCGAACAGCAGATCCGGGCGTTTACGAAGGACTTCGGTCAGGTCGAACAGGTCAAGAAGTTCACCCTGCTCGATCGGGAATGGTTGCAGGAGACCGGCGAACTGACGCCGACCCTCAAGGTGAAACGGCGGGTGATCGCCGTAAAGTACGCGGACGCCATCGAGAAGATGTATGCGTAGGCACGTGCCTGCTTCGGGATAACGGGTGGGATGCGGCCGCGGCGATCGGCTTCAGCAGCAGCCCCCGACCTTGCCCGCGGACGCGTTTTTTGGATCGATGCTGCAACCGCAGGACGGGGCTTGACGGTTCAGCAGCCCGTTGATCACGGCCGCGGCGCACCCGACGCCGGCCGCGACGGACACGGCGCCGACCGGGCAATTGCGGGCGCAGGCGCCGCATTCCATGCAGGCATCGCGATTCCGGATGCGGACGCGCCGGTCCTCCAGCGCCAGGACCGCGTGGGGGCAGACCTCCAGGCACATGCCGCAGCCGGTGCATGCGTCCCGGTTCACTTCGAGGGTGACCACGTCCTTCAGATAGACCATCGTCTTCGCCTCATCCTCCTAAAAAAAGCGGGAGACCAGAAGCACGGCCAACCCGGAAAGGCCGGCCCCGATTTCCAGGGGAAGCGCCCAGCGCATTTCCCGCCTCACGCCGGAGAGCGACGTGTAGGTGGAGGCCCCCGTGAAGTTCATCGCCAGAAAGGCGGAGATCCCCGGCATCATCAAGAGCCAGGCGCCTCCCAGCAGCAGGTTCCGCCCGCTGTTGAGATCCATCCCCCAGGCGGAGAGCAGGGCGACCGCGGCCGCAAGCCCGACGGCCAGGCCTTTCGTTGCGAAGGCGCGTCCGGGGAGCCAGGGCAGGAGGAGCGGGCTCAAGACCGCCCCGGACAGGATGGCCAGCAGCAGGGCCGTCAACGAAAACAGGCCGTCATGGATCAGGTTCCGGACAAACGCGTCCCGGCCGCCGAGCCCGCTGACGAGCAACAGGAGCGGGACGAGGAGGGCCGTGGGCTTCAGTGCGGCCACCAGCTCCATGGGAATGAGGACGGCGCGCTCCGTCAGGGAAAAGGTTTTCCGCCGCATGCCGGGCGTCGCCCTCCGGCCGGCGTCGAGATAGGCGGGAATGTCCCGCGCGCGTATCGGGCCGTAATGGACCGTAAACCCCGACATTTTTCGGACCCAATGGGCGGAAACGCCGGGGGCCCCCAACTGCGGCACAATCAGATCCCGGTGCCCGACGCAATCCTTCAGGCCGCTGGCGGCGATGCAGCGGACGAGCTCCCCCGTTCCGAACGTTCCCTTGCCGGCGGCGCACCAGACGTTGATGCCCTCCGTGTTGAGGACGAGGATCCAGGCATTCCGCCCCGGCAGGGCCTCCCGGAGGCGGTCGAAGCTCATCTTGTAGTTGGCCGTGACGAGCACGGGGGACCCCGCATCGGGCGACCCGAGCGCGTACAGACCCGGATCGACGGCGTAGTGCATCCGGCCGACGCCCCAGCGGGCCTTGATCGAGCCCCAGCGGTCCCGCCGGGTGAGCTTCGCCGAGACCCGGGGAATCTTTCCCGCCGGGCCTTCCACCGCGCCGTTCACGAACGGCTGATCCAGGCCGGGCGGCCGCATCGGACGCGCGATATCCGCCGCGGCCAGGGCCTGCGGCGAGGCCATGGGAAACAGGACCGCCTCATTCGATGAATCGTTCTGACGCCACTTCATGGGATCCGCTCCCGAAACGGAGATCCGCCGCCGCGCTCAGCCGGCAACCGCATTGCGCAGCACCGGTCCGAGAAATTCCTTGACCTGATCGGCCAGCTGGTCGACCTTGATCAACGCCAGACAGCAGATCTCCCCGTCCCTTTTCAGGCTGACGAGGGCCAGCTTGTCGCCGGCCTTGATCCCGGCCTTGTCGCGCAGGTCCTTGGGAAGCACCATCTGCCCGCGCTCGTCGACGCTGACCAGCGATTCGATGTGGAAACCGCCCGGTGTCCGGTTGCCGGGCGCGCAGCAGGACGCCTTCGGATCGGCCTTGACCATACCCCCACCCCCTCCCGTTCGATGCCCCATGGATCTTGCGCAATCAGCACAATCAGTCAGTTCTGAATATACGGATGCAGGGAACATTTGTCAAGGGGGAAAATCCGGCGGGGGACGGTTTCCCGGATGCCGCGCGACGCCTGCCGGAGAGGCAGGCTGGGAAGCGGGGCGCCCCGTCAGGGCGAGGCCGGCAGCGGGACCGCCTTCGACGACAGCATCCCGAGGCGGGCGGAGATGCGGACGCCGAGCTGCGCGAGAAGATCCGTCGCCAGGTCCGGATGGTAGCGCTGCGGGGACGGGTCGCCGTGGTTAAGGCTGCCGACGACCGTTCCGTCCAGGGTGAAGGGGACCAGGGCCAGCGACCGAAAGAGGAACTTCTTCGCCGGCGGGAGCAGCCGGTAGAAGGAGCGCAGATCCCCGTTGACCAGGAGCGGTTCGGCCCGGCCGTCCAGAAGGGCCGCGAAGGCGTCGCCATCGATCAGGTTCAGCCGGTCGCCGAGCAGGGTGGAGACGGCGAGGGCGCTCCGGAGGGCGTCGGCCCGCGGGTTCCGGACCAGCGAGAGCCAGACGAAGGGGATCCCGAAGGCGGTCTCCATGCGCCGCGTCAGGTGCTCGAAGAGATCCGTGGGATCGGGACTGTCGGCGATCTCCCGCTCGATCTCCGCGAGTTTCCGGGCCACGTCTTCATTCCATCGCAGCGTTTCCTGAATTTCGTCCATGCCCTCGCGCTCCTCAGCGCCGGAATTCGCCGATCAGGATCGTGTGATCGGAGGGCTTTTCCGCCCGGCGCGGTTCCAGATCGATCCGGCAGCCCAGGGACCGCTCCGCCAGTGGCGCGGTGACGAGCAGGTGGTCGATCCGCCACCCCAGGTCCCGTTCCAGCGAGCGGGGAACCCGGTAATCGAAGAAGGTGTAGAGATTCGCCTCGCCCGGGTGGTGGCGCCGGAGGAGGTCCTCCAGCCCCCAGGCCGTCAGCGCGTCGAAGGCGTCCCAGACCTCCGGCGTGAAGCAGACGTGTCCCCGCAGGCGCTTGGGGTCGTGGACGTCGATCGCCTCCCGGGCGCAGTTCAGGTCGCCGCAGCAGGCCAGCGGCCGGGCGGGGGAGTAGTGGGCGGCGAGGAACGTTTTCAGACGCTGAAACCACGCGAGCTTGTAGGCGAAGTGTTCGCTCTCGCGGTCCCGCCCCTGGGGCACGTAGGCGTTGACGACCGCCACGCCGTCAAAGACACCGCACAGCAGCCGGTCGTCATCGGAGGCGCCGCCGTCGGGGAATCCGTAGCGGACCGCCTCCGGTTCGGCGAGGGAGGCGATGGCGACCCCGTTGTACTGTTTTGCGCCCCGGAAGATGCAGTGATAGCCGAGGTTCGTGAAGGCATCCGCGGGAAACCGGCCGTCGTCGACCTTGGTTTCCTGCATGCAGAAAACGTCGGGCCGGTGCGTTTCGAGCCAGGGGAGGAGGATGTGCAGCCGGGAACGGATGGAATTGACGTTGTAGGTCGCGATCGTGAACGGATTCAAGATGGGTTCCCCTCCCCCCGGCGACGGGCGCCAAGCGGCGCTTCCCCCGCAGAAACGGCACCGGGCCGCCGGGGCGGCGCGTCGTGAACGCCTGGGGGAGCCGTAGCACGATTTCCGCTATGTTTCAAGGCTTTTCCGCCCGTTCGGCCGGTTGGTCAAAAAGACGCCGGCGACGACGAGCACGGCGCCCGCCAGAAGGGTGCGCGTCAGCGTCTCGGAGAGGATCAGCCAGCCGAACAGGACGCCGCTCACGGGGACGAAATTGATGAACACCGCGGCGCGGGCAGGACCGATGGCCCGGATGCCTTCGTAGTACCACAGGAACCCGACGGCCGTCCCCAGCACGCCCAGAAAGAGCAGACCGGCCCAGGCCGCCGGCGAGGCGAGGCCCGTCTGCCGGACGAGGCCTTCCTGCCAGGCGAAGGGCAGCAGGGCCGCCGCGCCGATCAGGCAGGACCAGGTCACGGCCGCCAGCGGCGAGAGGTCGCGCAGGACGACCTTGCCGATGAGGGAATAGGACACCCAGCTCGCGACGCAGCCCAGGATGAAAAGCTCGCCCCGCCCGATGCCGCCCGACAGGAGGCCGCCGGGATCCCCCCGGGAGATGACGATGACGGCCCCGGCCAGACACACGCCGATGCCGATCCCGTTGACGATCGAGAGGCGCTCCCTGAAGAGCAGGGCGGAGAACAGGGCGATGAAGACGGGGTTGTTGGCGACGATCAGCGCGGCGCGTCCGGCCGTGATGGTCTTGAGGCCGAGGAAGAAAAGGACGTTGTAGGCGAAGACGCCCGTCAGGCCGAGGAGGACGACCGGAACGACCTGACGCCGCCGGAGACGGGGCAGGCCCCCCTCGTGGAGGACGACCACGGCCGTCAGGACCGCCGAGGCGATAACGAAGCGCCACAGGGCCGCACTGAAGGGCTCTAGCTCTTGCGTGACGACGCGGGCGGCGACGAAGGTGCCTCCCCAGAAAAGGGCCGTCAGGAACAGCTTGGCGTAGATCATCGCCCCTCGTCCAGGGAGCGGGCCTCTTCGATGAGCATGATGGGGATGTCGTCCCGGATCTCGTACCGGAGCCGGCAGGCGTCGCAGATGAGCCCGTCTCCGGCGTCGTTCAAATGGATGTCGCCCTTGCACTTGGGGCAGGCCAGGATGTCGAGCAGGTCCTTGTTGAGGGTCATGGGGGTCTCCTTATTCGAGTGTTTTTTCTGCATGCATGTTCTGTTGAACGTCCACCAGTTTTTCCCGCACGGCCTCGAACACGGCCTCGACCGTGATGTTCCGCATGCACTGGCGGGTCTCGCAGGTCTTGCGGAAACAGGGGCGGCAGTCGATGGGACCCGTGAGGACGGTGTGTCCCGGTCCGTAAGGTCCGGTCCGGCGGGGATCGGTGGGGCCGAACAGGGCCACCACGGGACACCCCACCGCCGCCGCGAGGTGCATGGGGCCGGAGTCGGTCGTGACCAGCAGGGCCGCCCGCCGGTAGAGGGCGGCCAGCTCCCGGAGCGTGGTCCGGCCGCCCAGGTCGACGGCGGCCTCCGTCATGCCCCGGGCGATCCGTGCCGTGCAGTCGGACGCGCCGTCCGTCAGCACGACCGGCAGGCCGAGTTCACGGCGGATGCGGTCGCACAGGCGGGAGAACCGTTCCTCCTCCCAGAGCTTCGTTTCCCAGAAGGCGACGGGGCTGAGGGCGATGAAGGGCTCCCGCGGGGCGATGCCGCGGCCCTGGAGGAGCGAATCGATTTCCTTGCGCTGCTCCCCGGTGTCCGGGACCAGGAATTCCGCCTCTCCGGGTTCGATCCCGAGGTAACGCGCAAAGTCGAGGTACCGGTCCACGGCGTGGCGCGTCAGGTCTTCCGGAATCTTCTCCGTGTAGAACAGGCCGCTGCCCTCCTGCAGGCTGTCGTAGCCCAGTTTCCTCCTGCCCCCGCTCAAAAAGACCAGGAGCGCGCTTTTGAACAGGCCGTGGAAGTCGATCACGAGGTCGTAGGGGCGGGAGCGCAGGTCCCCGATAAACGCGGCGATCGCCCGCAGCGGCTGCCGGACGCGCCCCCGCTTCAGGTCGCTCTGCCACCGTCTGCGGCGGGAGACGAGGACGCGGTCGAGGTGGGGGTGATCCGCGAGCAGGTCGCTCGCGGCCTCCTCGACGACCCAGGTGATATGGGCGTCGGGGAAGTGACGGCGCAGGGCGGCCAGGGACGGAAGGGTATGGATCACGTCCCCGATGGCGCTCAATTTGACGATCAGGAGGTTCATGGGCGCCTCCGGCCGCCGGGATCCGGGCCGTGCCGGTCCGCCCCGGCGAGGATCCAGCGGACGGCCCCCAGCAGATCGTCGGCGACATGCGCGGCGGCCGTCCGGACGGCGGACGCGGCTTCCAGGTGTTCCGCGCCGTAGCCCGTGCGGACGAGGATCCCCCGCGCGCCGACGCGCCGGGCCGTCTCCAGGTCCCGGGGCGTATCCCCGACCACGTAAGACCGGCCGAGATCGATGGCGAGGGCCGCCGCGGCCTTGAGCAGCATCCCCGGTTCGGGCTTCCGGCACGGGCACGCCCGGCGGTATCGGGCCGTCCCCTCGGTCGGGTGGTGCGGGCAGTAGTCGAAACGGTCGATCCGGGCCCCCTCGCGCCCGAGGAGCTCCGCCAGCGTCCGATGGACCTCGACGACAAAGGCCTCCGTGAACAGGCCCCGCGCCACCCCGGACTGGTTGGTCACGACCGCCACCCTGAAGCCCGCGGCGTTGAGCAGGCGGATGGCCTCGGCCGCGCCGGGGATCAGGCGCAGCTTCTCGATGCGGTCCAGGTAGCCCACCTCCTCGTTGATCGTGCCGTCCCGGTCCAGGAAGATGGCGGCGTGTCCCGCGTTCGTCATGGGGCGATCCTCTCGAGCACCCTGGCCGCCAGCGTTTCCCGCGCGGGCAGGATGTCCATGACGACCCGGAGCTGAAAAACCTCTCCGAGGAAGTCGGGGCAGGGGGCCAGACGGACCGCGTCCTTCTCCGTCGTGACGATGAGTTCGGCCTTGGCCGCGGCCGCCCGTCGGCGGATATCCTCGATGTCCGTGCGGCGGTAGTCGTGATGATCGGGGAAGGGGAGAAAGACGGCCACCTCGGCGCCCAGCGCCGCGAGGGTCTTCCGGAAGGCGTCGGGCCGTCCGAGGCCGGCGAACGCCAGGAGGCGCTTCCCGGCGAGCATCGCGGGGGGATGCCGTTCGGCGCCGTCGCCGCGGACGAGCTCGCGGGGGCGGTGAAATCCCCGCAGACCGCCGGCGTCCGCCGACGCGGGGGTGGTGCGGGCCTCCGCTTCGGATCCGGTCCGGATCACGATCCGGGCCCGCCGGAGGGCCTGGACGGGTTCGCGCAGCGGGCCCGCCGGGAGGAGGCAGCCGTTGCCGAAGGGCAGGGCAAGATCCGCCAGGACGATGTCCAGATCTCGGACGAGGCGCCGGTGCTGGAAGGCGTCGTCGAGGATCAGGAGCGTCGCCCCGAAGCGGTCGAGCGCCGCCCGGCCCGTCCGGACGCGGTCCGGTCCCGCCAGCACCGGGACCGACGGGAGGGTGCGGGCCATCAGGACGGGCTCGTCCCCCGCCGTCTCGGGCGCGGCGAGGAGGCGTCGGCCGTCCGAGACGACCTGAACCCCCCGGGACGAACGGCCGCCGAACCCCCGGCTGAGGATGGCCGGGCGCCGGCCCGCCTCCTGCATCAGTTCCGCGAGGAGCATGACCAGCGGGGTCTTCCCCGTTCCCCCCACGGTGAGGTTCCCCACGCTGATGACGGGGCAGGGGAGTTTCGTCCGGGGAAGGCCGCCTCCGTTGTACAGGCGGTTGCGCAGACCGATCGCCGCCCCGTAGGGCAGGGACAGCGCGTAGAGCGGCCAGAAGAGGGGATGCCGGCGGGCCTGCGCCCCGGGCCGGTACCAGATCCCTTCGAGGACCGCCTGCGGATGCATCACGCCTCCCCCGTCGCCGCGAACCCGGACGGGGACGGGGTCCGGTTGCGCGCGCCGTTGCCGTTCTCTTCCTTGAACTGCATGGCGTAGAGCTTCGCGTACTCTCCCTGCCGGGCGAGCAGTTCGTCGTGGGTCCCCTCCTCGATGATCCGGCCGCCGACGAGGACGACGATCCGGTCGGCGTTGCGGACGGTCGAGAGGCGGTGGGCGATGACCAGGGTGGTCCTCCCCTGCATGAGGTTCTCCAGGGCGCCCTGGACCTCGATTTCCGCCTCCGTGTCCAGCGAGGAAGTTGCCTCGTCCAGGATCAGGATGGGGGCGTCCTTCAAGATGGCCCGCGCGATCGAGATGCGCTGCCGCTCGCCGCCGGAGAGCTTGGTCCCCTGCTCTCCGATCAGGGTGTCGTACCCCTGCGGGAGACGGGTGATGAAGTCGTGGGCGTTGGCGGCCCGGGCGGCCCGGATGATCTCGGCTTCCGGTTTTTCGAAGCTGCCGTACGCGATGTTGTTGCGGACGGTGTCGTTGAACAGGATCGTCTGCTGGGTCACCATGCCGATCTGTTTGCGGAGCGAGGCGATCGTGGCGGTGCGGATGTCGCGCCCGTCGATCAGGATCCGGCCAGAGGTGACGTCGTAGAACCGGGGGATCAGGTTGACCAGGGTCGTCTTCCCGCCCCCGCTCATCCCGACGAAGGCCAGCACCTCTCCGGCCGGGATCCGGAGGGCGATGTCCTTCAGCACCGGGGTGTCCTCGTAACGGAAGGAGACGTCCTCCAGGGCGATGCCCTGCGAGATCCGCGGCAGTTCCACGGCGTCGGGCGCGTCGAGGATGTCCGGCGTCGTGTCGATGATCCCGAAGACGCGGAACGCGGCGGAGATGCCCTGCTGAATCTTGTTGTTGACGTTGGTCAGGCGCTTGATCGGTTCGTAGAGCATGATGAGCGCCGTCAAAAAGGAGAAGAACGTTCCCGGCGTGGAGTGGCCCTGGATCACCTGGTAGCCGCCGTAGAAGATGATGACGGCGATGCCGATGCCGCCCAGGAACTCCATAAAGGGGCTGGAGATGGCGGAGATGGCGACCGATTTCATGGTCAGGCGGAAGAGCCGCTCGTTTTCGCCGGCGAAGCGCTCGTTTTCGTGGTGTTCCATGCCGAAGGCCTTGACGATCCGGGTCCCGGAGATCGTTTCCTGCAGCAGGCTCGTCAGGGTGCCCATGGTGACCTGCGTGCGGGTGGCCACCTTCCGCATCTTCCGCCCGAAGGTGGCGATGGGGTAAATCGTCAGCGGGAAGACGACCATGGCGATGATGGCCAGCTTCCAGTCGCGGTAGAAGATCACGAAAATGAGGCAGACGATGGTGAAGGAATCCTTGAACAGGTTGGTGACGGCCTCCGAGACGGCCTCTTTCATGAAATTGACGTCGTTGGTGATGCGCGAGATCAGAACGCCCGTCGGGTTCCGGGTGAAGAAGGCCAGCGACTGTTCCTGGATCTTTTCGTACAGCCGGTAGCGGAGATCGGCGATCACGCGCTGGCCGATGAAGTTCATGATGACCGACTGGGCGTAGTGGCACGCGCCCTTGATGAGGTAGATCAGGATGACGGCGACGGGGATGAGCATGAGCATGCGGGTGTCTTTTTTGAGGAAGATGTCGTCCATCGCCGGCTTGACGAGAAAGGCCAGGGCCGAGGTCAGCGCTCCGACGACGAGCATGCAGATCATGGCGAGCGCGAACTTCGGCGCGTGGGGCCGGACGAGCTTCAAAAGGCGGATGTAAATGTCCCCGCCGGTTTCCTTTCCGGGGAGGGGAGGCGGTGCGGGCTGTGGTTTCATCGGTTGTCCTTGTCCGGGGCGGCCGGGTGCATTTCGACGCGCGCCGTCGGTCACGCGTTCAGAAGGCTCATCGCCAGGGCCGCCGTCTTCGCGGCGGCGCCCGGCTCGCCCAGGCGGTCGCGGATTTGCGACAATTCTTCGTGCATCCGGAGCTTCCGCGACTTGCGACTCAGGATGTCGATCACCTCCACGGCCATCCGGTTCGCCTGCGCCTCGCCCTGGATGAGCTCCGGCACGACCGTCTTGCCGGCGATGATGTTGACCAGGCTGATGTGGTCCACATGGATGAACGCCCGGCCGACCCAGTAGGACAGGGGCGAGACCTTGTAGACCACGACCATGGGCAGGTTCATGAGGGCCGTTTCCAGCGTGGCCGTTCCCGAGGCCACCAGGGCGACGTCGGCGGCGGTCAGGACGTCGTAGATCCGGTTGCGGACGATCCGGACCGCGATCTCCTGCCGCCGGACGATGCCCTCCACGACCTCCGGGTCGAGGCTGTCGGCCAGGGGCAGGACAAACTGGACCGGTGGCAGCTCCCGGGCGATGATCCGGGCGGCGCCGAGCATCTCCGGCAGGAGCTTTCTCGCCTCTCCCTCGCGGCTGCCGGGCAGGAGCGCGACGGTGGTGACGCCTTCCGCCAGCTGGAACATCCGGCGGGCCTCCGGCGGGGCGGGAGTGTCCCCCAGGGCATCGAGCAGGGGGTGGCCGACGAAGGTGGCGGGGACGCCGGCCCGGTCGTACAGGGGCTTCTCGAATGGGAGAATCACGGCCATGTGATCGACGCACTTCCGGATCACGCTCACCCGGCCCTTGCGCCAGGCCCAGATCTGGGGGCTGATGTAATACAGGACGGGGATGCCGCGCGTTCTGGCGATCCCGGCCAGGGGGAGGTTGAAGTCGGGGTAGTCGATGAGGATCAAAAGATCGGGCGGCGCGTCGGCCAGAATCCGGCGCAGGTCCCGCCTTGCCCGGAGAATGGTGCTCAGCTTCCGGGTCACCTCGGTCAACCCCACGACGCCCATATCCGCCACGTCGGCCAGACACTGCACCCCGGCCTGGCGCAGGTTCCGCCCCCCGATCCCGCAAAAGGCGAGCGTGGGATCGAGGTCATGCATCGCCTGGACCAGACGGGCGCCGTGGAGGTCGCCCGAGGCCTCGCCCGCGACAATCATCACGCGCCTGTCCGGCATCGGCGGACCTCCCCCAAGGATCTCCCGCGGCACGCGACCCGGCCGTGCCGGCGGCGGGCCTGGAAAAGCATTCCGGCCATCACGCCCACCGCGCCTCCACCGCCTGGATCCGTTCGCCGATGAGGCCGGCCATCTCCTGGGCGGCCAGGGCGTCCCGCCCCGTGACCGGCGGCGGCGTGCGCCGGAGGACGGCCTCGACGAAGGCGCGGATCTCCGCCTCGAGCGGGTCCTGCGCAATGACGTCGGCCCGGTTGTCGACGATGTCGATCTTGCCGTCGGCCTGTCTGACGCGCTTGAGGGACACCAGATCCCGCTTGGCGAAATCCACGGCGTGATAGCCCTCCAGACCGAAGAACCGGATCTTCTGCAGGGTTTTTCCGGTGACGCGGCTGGCCGTGATGTTGGCGACGCAGCCGTTTTCGAACGTCAGGCGGGCGTTGGCGATGTCCACGTTCTCCGACAGAACCCGGACCCCGACGGCCTCGACGTGCGCGAGCGGCGCCGGAACGAACCAGGCCAGGATGTCCAGATCGTGGATCATGAGATCGAGAATGACGTCGACGTCCGTGCCCCGCTCGAAGAAGGGGTGGAGGCGATGCGCCTCGACGAACAGGGGCACCTTGAGAAGCGACTTCAGGGCCACAATGGCGGGATTGAACCGCTCGATGAACCCGGCCTGAAAAATCCTTCCGTTGGCCTCGGCCAGCGCGACCAGGGATTGGGCTTCGGCGAGGGTGGGGGCCAGGGGCTTTTCCAGAAAGACGTCGATTCCGGCCGCGAGGAAGGCGCCGGCGACCTCGGGGTGGGCGGCCGTCGGGACCGCGATGCTGACGGCATCCACGTGGGGGATGAGATCGTGGTAGTCCTCGAAGGCCGCGCAGCCGTATTCCGCCGCCGCCTTCGCGGCCCTTGCCCCGTCGCTGTCCGATACGGCCGCAATGGCGCAGGCGTCCATCATCCGGAATTTCTGCAGGTGGTACGTTCCCAGATGCCCGATACCCACGACGCCGATGCGGATCTTGGCCATGATGCGTCCCTACCGACAGATGCCCCGGGCGGAGTGCCGGATGAACTCGACAAACTGCCGGATCTCCGGGAGGTCCGGCACCTCTTGCTCGACCCGGTCGAGGGCGACCGCGAGCCGCAGGGAGGAACGGAAGACCAGGCGGTACGCGTGCTTCAGGGCTTGAAGGGTGTCCTCGGTGAATCCCCGGCGCTTGAGCCCGACCAGGTTCAGGCCGTACGGTTTGGCGGTGTTGCCCGAGGCCAGGACGTACGGCGGGACGTCCCGGGGCACGGCCGAGGCGCCCCCGATGAAGCTGTGGGCGCCGATGCGCGTGAACTGGTGGATGCCGGTCATGCCGCCGATGATGGCGAAATCCTCGACGTGGATGTGCCCGGCCAGGTTCACGGCGTTGGACATGACGACGCGGCTGCCGATCTTGCAGTTGTGCGCGACGTGGGTGTAGGCCATCAGGAGGTTGTAGTCGCCGATCATCGTGACGCCGATGTCGGCCGTCGTGGCGCGGTGGATCGTGGCGCACTCGCGGATCGTGTTGAAATTGCCGATCACGACGCGCGTGGGCTCTCCCCGGTATTTCAGGTCCTGGGGATCGGCGCCGATGGAGGCGAACTGGTGGATGTGGCACCCCTCGCCGATGTCTGTGTATTTTTCGATGACCACGTGCGGCCCGATGACGGTGCCGGCGCCGATCTGGACGTCCGGCCCGATGATCGAGTAGGGTCCGACTTCCACCGACTCGGCAAGCCGGGCCTCGGGAGAGATGATGGCGGTGGGATGAATCTTCATGGCGTGTTCCTTCACAGTGATTTTTGGGCTGCCTCACGCTCCAGGGCGGCCACCTGCCGCTGCAGGGCCTTGAGCGCCTGTCTCAACTCCGGGAGCTTCGACAGGGAGGCCTCCTGCCTGAGCCATTCCCGGTGGGGCCGGTGGGGGGCGCCGGAGATGATCTGGTCCGGCGGGACGTCCTTGTGGATGCCCGTGCGCGCGGCGGCCATGACATGATCCCCGACCCGGATGTGGCCGACGACGCCGGCCTGCCCCCCCAGAATGACGCCCTTCCCGAGGGTCGTGCTGCCGGAGATGCCCGCCTGCGAGACGATGATGCTGTTTTCGCCGACGACCACGTTGTGGGCGATCTGGACGAGGTTGTCGATCTTCGCCCCCCGCTGGATCCAGGTCCGTCCGAGGGTGCCCCGGTCGATGGTCGTGTTGGCGCCGATTTCGACGTCGTCGTCGATCTGCACGATGCCCACCTGGGGAATCTTCCGGTTTTCCCATCCCGGCCGGGCAAATCCGAACCCGTCGCCGCCCACCACGACGCCGGCGTGCAGCGTGACCCGCCGGCCGACGAGACAGCGGCGGTACACCGTGACCCCGGGATGGAGAACGCTGTCCTCGCCGATGACGGCGTCCGGGCCGATAAAGACGCCGGGGAAGAGGACCGCGCCCCGGTCGATCCGGGCCCGTGGACCCACATAAACGCCCGGATAGACGGTGGCCTCGGGAGAAACGACCGCCTCCGCCTCCACCAGGGCCCGCGGATGGATGCCCGCCGCGGCCTTCTCCTCCGGGTGGAGAAACCCGAGGGCCTGGCCGAAGGCGACGTAGGGATCCGCGACCCAGACCAGGTTCTTGCCGGCGGCCTCCGTGCCCGGCGCCACGAGAACGGCGGATGCGCCGGTCGTCGCCAGGCGGGACCGGTATTTCGGGTTGGCCACGAAGGTCAGGTCGCCACGGCCGGCCTCGTCGATGCCGCAGACCCGTTCGATGACGATCTCCGGATCGCCGATCACCCGACCGTCCAGGAAGGCCGCGATCTCTTTCAGCGTTGGCACGGGGCGAGGAATCCTTTCCGCGCTACGGCGTTTTCGGTTTGTAGGTCTTGTTGAACTCTTCGATCACCCGCTTGGTCAGATCGCTTTCCTTGTTGAAATAGGCGACCGGCACCGTCCCGATGTCGAGGACGAGAGAGTAGTTTTCCTTCTCCCCGATGGCGTTCACGACCTTCAGGATTTCGGGGATCAGGGTCCGGGAGAGCTCCTGATCGCGGGCCTGGAGGTCCTCGTTCGAATCCTTGACCAGGAGCTGGTAGTCACGGAACTTCTTCTGGTACGCGGATTCCTTTTCCCGGTAGGCCTCTTCCTTGAGGATGGACCGCTGCTTTTCGAGATCGTCCTTGAGTTTGCGCAGCTCCGTCTCCTTCTCCTGGATCGAGGCCTTGTCGCGCTCATAAATCTTCTTGAATTCCTCGGTCGCCTTTTTGCCGGCGTCGGAATTGAGCATGACCTCGCGCATGTCGATGAAACCGGTCTTCTCCGCCGCCTGAACCCCGGGGCTTAAGATCAGCAGAGCGAGACACAGCAGGCCACCTACCGAGAAGAGCAAAGATCTTTTCATTCTTCCAATACCCCCTTTTAATGGGCGAAAGGCCAACGGTCAGGGGCTGAGGGGATCCGTTCCACCCGCCTCCGGCCCGCGGTCTTTGGCCAGTTTGTCTGGGGCTTAAGGTCGGCGGTTCAAGGCGGAAGGAATCGATTTCCCCCGTCCCCGGCCCTTTGCCCACCCCTTACATGAACATCCCGATCGTAAATTCGAAGCGGCTGGCGTCTTCGTCATCCTTCTTGTCCAGGACATAGCCCCATTCCAGGCGGAGGGGCCCGATGGGGGAATACCAGCGGATCCCCACGCCGGCCGTCTGCCGGAGGTCGCTCAACGAGTAGCCGCTCTCCCAGGTATTGCCCGTATCGTAAAAGACGACCCCCTTCATGCCGGCGTTCCGGATCAGGGGGAAGATGATCTCGACGCTCCCGCAGAGCATCGTCGTGCCGCCGATGATGTCGCCCGTCCTCTCATCTACAGGACCCACGTCGCGCAGCCCCCGAAGGGTGCTGATGCCGCCCAGCACGTACCGCTCGTAGATGGGGAGCTTGGTGTCTCCGTTTCGCTGGAGATAGCCGATCCGGCCCCGGACGGTGAAGACCATGTCCAGGGGCAGCGGGTAGAACCAGGCGGCGTTCGCCCCGTATTTGGTGAAGTCGTGGTCGCCCCCCAAGGGGCCGCCAGCATAATTGACGGATGCGGAGACCCGCGTTCCGCTGCTGGGAAACAGGGTGTCGTCGGTCGTGTCCCGGGAGAGGGTGAGCGAGGCGCTGCTTGTCGTCGCCTCCCCCGCCTGCTCCTTGACGTAGTACGAGGCGTCGGTATTGTCGATATTGTAGACGTCGTCGATGGACAGCCGGTAGCCGACATAGCCGGTGATGCGCTCCCACAGGGGATACCCCAGCGTCGCGCCGACGCCGGTGGAATCGAGGTCGTAGGTGTCGTATTCCCGCGTGAAATTCCAGAGGCTGAACTGGCTCCACAGGGGGATGTCGAAGAGCCACGGTTCGGTGAAGGAGAGTTCGTACATCGCCGTTTCCGACCCGATGTTGGCCTTGAGGGAAAGGATCTGCCCTCGGCCGAAGAGGTTCTGCTGCGAGATCTGCCCCATGACCATCGCCGCTTCCTGGGCGCTGTAGCCGGCGCCGATGCTGAACATGCCCGTGGGCTTTTCCTTGACGCGGATGGTGACGTTCGTCAGGGTGTCGTCGGGACCTCTTTCCGATTGGAAGTCCACCTCCTCGAAATAGCGCAGGCGGTTGAGGGCCATGTAGCTCTGCTTCATCTTGGTGCTGCTGTAGAGATCTCCTTCCACGATACTGAGCTGGCGGCGGAGGACCTTGTCTCGTGTGCGCGTGTTGCCGACGATCGAAATCCGGTTGAAGTAGACCTGCTTGCCCTTGGCGATCTCGTAGACGATGTCGACGGTCTGGGTTTTTTCCTGGGCCTTCGTCCGGGGGGTGACGTCGGCATAGGCGTAGCCCTCGTCGTTGCAGACCCGGGTCAGGGCGTCGATGTCCCGGACGATGGCCTCCCGGTTGTAGTAGGTCTTGCCCAGGATGGCGAGCTTTTCCCGGAGCGTTTCGCGGGACGTCTGCAGGGGGTCTCCCTGAATCTCCACATTGCCGACCTTGAAGGGTTTCCCCTCGATCACGCGGATCTTGACGTAGATCCCCTTGGCGTCGTGGGTGACTTCCGGCTCGCCGATCTGGGCGTTGATATAGCCGTTGTTCAGATAAAATGCATTCAGTTTGCCGATGTCCTGCTTGAGGACGTCCGCCTTGAGCACCCCGGAATCGGTGAAGAAATGAAGCAGGCCCCACTCGTTGGTCGCCATCATGTTCCGGAGCTGCTTTTCCGTAAAGGCCTGGTTCCCTTCGAAGCGGATGGCCTTGATGAAGAGCCGCTTTTGTTCGGTGATCGTGAAGACGACGCGGACCTCCTTGTCCCCCTCGCGCTCCACGGCGTCCGCAATCTCGACGTTGTAGTAGCCCTTGGCGACATAGAGGGCCCGGATCTTTTCAACGTCCTCCTTGACCTTCTCGCGGTTGACGATCTGCCGCGTCTTCACGCCGAGCACGGCCTCGATATCGTCGGTATCGATCGCCTTGTTGCCCTTGATCCGGACCTCCGTGATCATGGGCCTCTCCCGGACCGTGAAGGTGAGGACCTTCCCTTCCGGTCCGTCGGCCACGCCGGCCTGGACATCGTCGAAATATCCCATGCGGTAGATGGCCTTGATGTCCCTGGAGAGCGTTTCGTCGGAGAGCAGCTGCCCCGCCGTGCTCTTGACCACCTGACGGATGGCGTCGCTCTCGATGCGGCGGTTTCCCTGAATGTCGATTTTGGCGAGGCGGGCGGCAACCGACGTCCGGACGAGGATTTCCGACGCCAGTTGGGCGGCCATGCGCGGGATGTCTTCCCGGCCCTTCCCCTGGGCTAAGATGCCGGAGACGGATTTGCCGGACGGGACGAACAGCAGGCTGACATCGACACTCACCGATTCGCCGAACTCCGTGAGACTGCCCCGGAGCACGACATCGGCGCCGGTGGTCTGCCCCACGCGGAGGGCCAGGGCGTCATCGAGGGGCTTCCCCTCGATCTCCGGGGCGAAGGCCGACCCGGGGATGAGGTCGAGATAGCGGGAGGATTTGCGCAGTTCGTCTTTCAGGGCCTCCCCGATCGCCCTCTGGAGCCCAGCGGCATCCGAGCGGCTGTGGACGGTGAAGGGCAGGAGGGCCGCCTTCTTCGGACCCGGTTTCCCGCCTTCCTGCGCCGGCGTCTCCACCGGCCAGAGACAGAGAAGCGCCAGGAGGAACAGCAGCAGGCGGCAGGCCGGAGCGAGGGGGCGGGGTTTCTCAGGCACGGGCATCGATCCTCCCGTCGCGCAGGCCGACGCTTTTCGACATCCGCCGGGCCAGGGATTGGTTGTGGGTGACCACGATGAGCGTGACGTTCCGTTCTCTGTGGAGATCGATGAGCAAGTCCTCAATGATTTTTCCCGTTTCCGTATCGAGATTGCCTGTCGGTTCATCGGCCAGGAGAATATCCGGCGCCATGATCAGCGCCCGGGCGACCGCGACGCGCTGCTGCTCGCCGCCGGAGAGCTCGCCGGGTTTGTGCGTCATCCTATCACCAAGTCCCACATCCTTCAAGAGGCCTTCCGCCTTTTTCCGGGCCTCCCGCTTCGCGAGCCCGTTGATCAGGGCGGGCAGCATGACGTTCTCCAGACCGGAAAACTCCGGCAGGAGGTGATGAAACTGGAAGACGAACCCGATCCGGGTGTTGCGGAAGGCGGCCAGCCGTTTCTCGGGCCAGGTGAAAACGTCGACGCCGTTGTAGAGCACCCGTCCCTGGGTGGGGTGATCCAGCGTTCCCAGAATGTGGACCAGGGTGCTCTTGCCGGCGCCCGAGACGCCGACCAGGGCCAGCGATTCGGCGGAGGCGATGTCGAGGTCGATGCCCTTCAGGGCGTCGATCCGGTTGCCGTCCTTGATAAAGGTTTTCCATAGGTTTTGAATCGCGATCGCCATATCCTCTACTCGTATCGGAGCGTTTCCGCCGGGTCGAGCCTTCCGGCGCGATAGGAGGGGTAAAGGGTGGAGAGAAGGCTGATGAGCAGGCTGCCCGCCACGATGACGGCCACGTCGCCGAAGTTCACCTGGGAGGGAAGGGCGCTCAGGTAGTAGACGTCGCCGGGCAGGATCTTGAATCCGAAAAGGGTCTCGATGGCCGTGGAGATTTTCTCCAGGTTGAAGGCGACGGCCAGGCCCGTGGCGCATCCGAGCAGCGTTCCGACGGCCCCGATGATGAGTCCCTGATAGACGAAAATGCGCATGATGCTCTGCGAGGTGCCCCCCATGGATTTCAGCACGGCGATGTCCTTCGTCTTTTCCATCACGACCATGATGAGCGTCGTGATGATGTTGAAGGCCGCGACCAGCACGATGAGCGACAGGATGATGAACATGACGCGCTTTTCCAGCTTGAGCGCGGAAAAGAGGTTTTTGTTCATCTCCATCCAGTGCCGCGCCCAGTAGGGATATCCCAGCGCCTGCTCCAGCCGCTTGGCCGCGGCGTCGGCGCGGTACAGGTCCCGGATCTTGATCTCGATCCCCGTGACGCTTCCGCCCATCTGGAGAAGCTCCTGGCTGTCCCGGAGCGACAGATAGGCCAGCGTGGAGTCGTATTCGTAGAAGCCCGAGTCGAAGATGCCGACGACGACGAACTTCTTCATCCGGGGCGCCATGCCCATCGGCGTCGCCGTTCCCGCGGGCGAGATGACGTAGAGGGGTTCGAACAGCAAGAGTCCCAGGTTCTTGGCCAGCTCCTTTCCCACAACGATTCCCGGAAGCCCCTGGAGATCCGCGGGCAGTCCGGACGCGGGGGGCGGGGGCGCGTCGAGATACGCGAGTTTCCCCTCGCGCATCCGTCCCAGGCTGATGACCCGGGAGGCGGTGGCGGTGTCCATCCCCCTCAGGACGACCCCGCTGACCTGCGGTCCGCGTTTCAGCATGGCCTGGGCGTAGATGAAGGGGGTCGCGGCAACGACGTCCTCCGTCCGGCGCACCCTCTCCAGGACGCGGTCGGGATCGCGCATGACGCCGCTGTACTCCATGAGCACGATGTGGGAGTTGATCCCGAGGATCTTGTCCCGCAGATCCGTCTCGAAGCCGTTCATGACGGCGAGGACGATGATCAGGGCGGCCACGCCCAGAAGAATCCCGGCGATGGACAGGAGGGTGATGACGGAGACGAAAACCTGCTTCCGCCTCGCCCGCAGGTACCGCCGGCTGATGAAGAACTCGTAGGACATGTTAGGCGTCTTCCTTGATCCGCATGTGGGGGAACAGGATCACGTCCCGGATCGATGTCGCGTCGGTGAAGAGCATGACGAGGCGGTCGATGCCGATCCCCTCGCCGGCGGTGGGGGGCATGCCGTATTCCAGGACCCGGACGTAGTCCTCGTCCATGACGTGGGCCTCGTCGTCCCCGGCTTCCCGATCCTTTGCCTGCATGAGAAAGCGCTCCCGCTGGTCCGCCGGATCGTTCAGTTCGGAGAAGGCGTTGGCGATCTCCCGGCCGCAGATGTACAACTCGAAGCGGTCGGTCAGGCCGGGGCGGTCGGCGCTGCGCCTGGACAACGGGGAGACCTCGACCGGGTAGTGGGTGATGAAGTGGGGTTGGATGAGCCGGTTTTCCACCGTTCCCTCGAAAATCGCCATGATGACCTTGCCCAGGGGGTCGTCGTCCTTGACGTCCAGGCCCAGGGCGCGGGCCTGGGCCACCGCCCGGGCCGGATCCCGCAGGACCTCCGGCGGCAGCTCCGTGTAGCGCAGGATGGCCTCCTGCACCGTGAGGCGCGTCCAGGGGGGGGTCAGATCGATTTCGGTTCCCTGGTAGGTAAAGGTCATGCCCCCGAAGAGGTCGCGGGCGATGTGGGTGAAGAGGTCTTCCGTCAGGGTCATCAGATCGAGGAAGGTCGCGTAGGCCTGATAGAATTCCATCATGGTGAATTCCGGATTGTGGAAGGAGGACATCCCCTCGTTCCGGAAGTTCCGGTTGATCTCGAAGACCCGTTCGAGGCCGCCGGTGATCAGACGCTTGAGATAGAGTTCCGGCGCGATGCGCAGATAGAAGTCCATCCCCAGGGCGTTGTGGAACGTCCTGAAGGGGCGGGCGACGGCGCCCCCGGCCTTGGGCTGCATCATGGGGGTTTCCACCTCCAGGAAGTCCCGGTCCTCCATGAAGCGTCGGATCAGCTGGATGATGCGGCTGCGCCGGTAAAAGACGTCGCGCACCTTCGGGTTGACGATCAGGTCCAGATGCCGCTGCCGGTAGCGGATTTCCACGTCCGTGAGGCCGTGCCATTTTTCGGGCAGGGGGTGCAGGGACTTCGCGAGCAGACGCACCGCGTGCGCCTCCACGGTCAACTCTCCGGTCCGGGTGCGGAACACCCGGCCGGCGACGAAGACGATGTCGCCGATATCCAGGCGCTTGAAAAGGGTGTAGGGGGCGTCACCGAGGATGTTCTTGGCGATGTACACCTGGAGGCGGCCCTTGCGGTCCTGGAGAACGGCGAAGGACGCCTTTCCGAAATTCCGGATCGCCATGATGCGTCCGGCCAGGGAAACCGTCTCCGTGACGTTCTGGAGGGTCGCTTCGTCCAGGTGGCCGAAACGGTCCTGGATGTCCGCCGTCGTATGGTCCACCCGGACGTCGTTGGGGTAGAGGTCCACCCCGTCCGCCTTCAGGGCGTCGATCTTTTCCCGGCGCTTCTGCAGTAGTTCGCTGTCTTCCATGGAAAATTTGCCCCCTGCGTACAAAGTCGCATTAACTATATTGAATCGGCGCATTAGTCAAGCATGTTTTGTGCAAATAAGCATTGCCAATCATGCAAAACTTGTGTATCAGAAAGGCGTTTGAGCGCAGAACGGCCGGCGCGCACGCCGCGGGTCGCGTCGTCGTTCGCCAAGCGGATGAAAGGAGGAAGGCGATGGTCAACAAGGTGATTCTGGTGGGGAGATTGGGCGCGGATCCGGAGGTGCGGTATACGCCGGATGGGATGAATATAACCAATTTCCGCCTGGCGACGGATGAGCAGCGGAAGGACAAAAACGGCGACCGGGTCAAGGTCACCGAATGGCATCGCATCGTAACCTTCGGAAAACTGGCGGAGATATGCGGGAACTACCTGGCCAAGGGGAAGATGGTCTATGTCGAAGGCCGGATCCGGACCAACGCCTGGGAGGACAAGGAGGGCGTGAAGCGTTACACGACGGAGATCATCGCCTCGGACATGCGGATGCTGGATTCCAAGGGCATGGGCAGGGGACCGGAGAGCGGCGAGGAGGCCTCCGCGCCGGCCTCGGCGTTCGGCCCCGCTCCGGATGAGGACGTCCCCTTCTAGGGGTTGGAGGACGATTTCTTCTCGTCGATCTTTTTGGCGTCCGGGGTGACGTCGATCTCTTCCGGCTCCCGGGAGGCCTTCTTGAAATTCTTGATGCCCTTGCCGATCGCGCCGCCGATCTCCGGGAGTTTGCCGGCCCCGAAGATGATCAGGATGATGACGAGTATAATCAGTAATTCGGGCATGCCGATTCCGAACATGGTTCACGTCTCCTTCATGGACAATTGATGACCTGCCGCACTCGGCCGGCCGCTTCCTCAGAAAAGCGCGCCGCCTTTACGGATGCATTCAACCTTAAAACATCTGTTCCGCCTTTGTCAACAGCGAAGAAATCCGGACCGGGGGGGGCGCGGCCGGTCCGGCCTCAGGGGGCGGCGGGAAGTTTCAGGTGCACCACCTCCCCCGGATCGCCGAGTTCCCCCAGGGACTGCCCCTGGAACACGACGGATACGCCGCCGGCATTTCCGATATCCAGGGTAAACCCCTGTGTGGCGACCCGCTCCACCCGGTCGCCGGGGTTCAGTAGAATTTGATAGGGCTGGTCCTGGTCCTGGGTGATCCGGATCCAGGTCAGTTCCCGGGCCTCCATGGCCAGCCGGTAAGGGGGCCCCTGGCCCTTGACGACGCGGGCGGGGGTATCGGGGGCAAGCGCCTGCCCGGAGACCACGGCGGCCGGAGGCTTTGGGCCCGCCGGCGCCGCTGGGGCCGGGACGCGATTCTCGGTCATGACCGGATTGATCATGCCCGCTTCCTGCGGATCTTTCTGCGTTCCCGGCGCGGTGGCGCTCCTCCCGGCATCGGGAGAAAGGGGGACGGATCTTTCGACGGTCTTTCCGGCAAGGCCCGGGGCGCGCTGTTCCGCGGACAGGGCAAAGAACAGCACCCCGACGAGCACGATCAGCGCCGCGGACCAGACGAGGCGCTTGACCGTTTTTCCGGGGAGGCGCTTCAGCGGGCCGCCGTCGGGCGCCTCCGTGGGCGCGGAGGTGCTGATCGTGTCCAGATGCTGCCGGTAGTGCTCCAGAAGCGGCGCGGGATCGATCCCCACGGCCTGGGCGTAGAGTCTGAGGAAACCGCGGGTATAGATGGGGATCGGCAATGCCTCGAACCGGAGCGCCTCCAGGGCCTCCAGGTTGGTCATGCTGATCCGCGTCCGCTGGTGAACGTTCTCCAGGGTGAGACCCCGAGATTCCCGGAGGGCTTTTAGGTCGAGGGCGCCCGCCCCGCTCCTGTCGCCGGCTTCTTCCACATCCGCCTCCTGTCCGACCTGCGTCATCCCGTCGCCGAAACCTTACGCGTGGAAAATTATCATGATTCCCCCGTCCGCGCAATAAAAACCTCGGGGGATTGCGTCTTCGGAAGGATGTGGTATAGAGGATGCGCCGCGGGGGACGCGGGGCAGACGCATCAAAGAGGGGTGCCGCCGATGGAGGATGTGCTGAGCTTTGCCGCAACCATTGCCCGGGAGGCGGGAAGCCTCTTGAAGCATGCGTTTGAGACCCCCCACCGGATTACGTACAAGGGCGACATCAACATCGTTACGGAAGCCGACCTGATGGCGGAGAATCATCTGCGGGAACGCATCCGGGCCAGGTTCCCCGCTCATGACATCCTGGCCGAGGAATCCGCCGATGCGGGCACCGGGGCCGAGGATCGCTGGATCGTCGATCCGTTGGACGGGACGACCAATTACGCGCACGGCTATCCCGTCTTCTGCGTATCGGTGGCCCTGGAGCACCGGGGACAGATCGTCCTGGGGGTGGTCCACAACCCCATGCTGGACGAATGCTTCTCCGCGCTCCGGGGCGGGGGCGCCTTTCTCAACGGCCGATCCCTGTCCGTCTCCCGGACGGATGCCCTGACCCGAAGCCTCCTGGCCACGGGGTTCCCCTACGATATCCGGGAGAGCCGGGACAACAACCTGGATCATTTCGAGACGCTGGCGCTCAAGGCCCAGGCCATCCGGCGGGCCGGCTCGGCGGCGCTCGATCTCGCCTACGTGGCGGCCGGCCGGTTCGACGGCTTCTGGGAGCTCAAACTGGCCCCCTGGGATACGGCGGCCGGATGGCTTCTCGTCGAGGAGGCGGGCGGGCGCGTCACCGACCTCGACGGCGGTCCCTATCACCTCCATGCCCCGCACATCCTGGCCTCCAATGGCACGATTCATCCCGCCCTGCTCGAACTCCTGAGACAGACCTGATCCCGTCCGAGTCTCCTTCCCGGCCCGCGGCGAGGCGCCTGAAAGGGCGGCATCGCCCGTTCACCGCCCCGCCCTTGACAACGGATATTTGGTGACTATATTAGGGCCGAATCGGGAATGAACAAACAATATCGGAAGGTTATGTAGAGGAATGTCGCGGGGGAACGTACGCCCGCGACCCGCCTCAAACGGGAATAAACTTCTTTTTCAAGGAGGTGCAACGATGTACGGACCTGTTTTATGGAGATTCGGACGCGCCATGGATCCCTGGCCGGAAATCCAGCGCCTGCAGCAGGAGATGAACCGCATTTTTTCGAGTGCGTCACAGCCCTACGGCCACGAGTTTCCCGCGATCAACGCCTGGGCCGGGGAAGAGGGCATGGTGGTGACCGCGGAACTTCCCGGCGCGGATCCGGAGAAACTGGATATTTCCGTGGTGGGGGACAGCCTCACGATCGGCGGGAACCGGGAAGCGGAGGCCCTGAAGGCCGGGGAGAGTTACCACCGGCAGGAGCGGAGCTGCGGCCGCTTCACCCGGACCATTCAGCTCCCCTTTCATGTCGATGCGGCGAAGGTCGCGGCGACCTACGAGCGGGGGATCCTGAACGTGGTTCTCCCGCGCTCCGAGGCCGAGAAGCCGAAGAAGATATCGATCAAGTCTTGAGGAAAGGAGGTAACGGATCATGGCAGAGGACAAGAAAGACATGGTCAAGCAGCCGGCGGCAACCCCGGCTGGAACGGAGCGTACCCGCGCCAGGCGCGTCTTCGTCCCGCGGGTGGACATATACGAGACCTCGGAGGCGATCGTCCTTTTGGCGGACATGCCCGGCGTGGATGAGACGGGGGTGGACATCACCCTCGAAAAGAACGTGCTGACCCTCGTCGGCCAGACCGCCAACGGGGCCCGGCCGGGCTACAGTCTGGCCTATGCCGAGTACGACGCCGGCGACTACGAGCGCGCCTTCACGATTTCCGATGAAGTGGACCGGGACCGGATCGAGGCCACGGTCAGAAACGGGGTTCTCAGGGTCGTTCTGTACAAGGCCGAGGCCGTCAAGGCGAGGAAGATTGCCATCAAGGCGGCGTAAGAAAACGCCGGATATTTTGCGAAAGGAGGATAGGACGATGCCGATCAGAAACCTCGTCCCGTCTCTCTGGCGCGGCAGCGCCCCGGCGCGACGGGAGCCGGAACATCCTTTTGACGCCTTGCAGCAGGAGATGAACCGTCTGTTCGACAGTTTCTTCCGCGGGTTCGATGCGCCCATCGGCGCCGTGGAGGGGCGGCTGATGGGGTTCACCCCCATCGTGGACGTCAAGGAGGATGAAAAGGAGGTGGTGGTCAAGGCGGAACTGCCCGGGATCGAAGAGAAGGACATCGACGTGATTCTGAGCGAACAGGCCCTGACCATCAAAGGCGAAAAGAAAGAGGAGAAGGAAGACAAGGGCAAGGGGTACTATCGGATGGAGCGGTCCTACGGCTCCTTCCACCGCGAGATTCCCCTGCCGGCGGGTATCGACGTCCAGAAGGTCGAGGCCGCATTCAAGAACGGCCTGCTCAGCGTGACCCTTCCGAAAACGGAGGAGGCCAAACAGACGGGCCGGAAGATTCCCGTCAAATCCTCGTAAACGCCCTGTGATGGGTGGATGCTTCTCCCCGTTGCCCGAGCCCGGCGGGATCGGGCAGCGGGGCTCCCCTTCGACGCGGGTGTGGCCCCGACTCCGCCGTCAGCCGCCCGGCGCATCCCCGAATTTCTGCATGAGCGCTTCGTGCAGCCTCATCCCGATCTCGAGGCCCCGATCGATGAAATCCGGCCCGTACAGCCGGCCGGTGGGGGTGCGGAAGGTCTCCCGGATTTTGCGGATGCCCTCCAGCCCGGGGAGAAAATGGGCCAGCAGGACCGGCAAGGGGATCCGCCGGGGGACCACCATGGCCCACACGGTTTCCGTGAAATTGTCCGGTCCCCAGCGGAACTTGTCCGCGTCGTAGAGGGCGTTGGACAGCAGCTCCGCCTGCGGGTCATTCAGGGTCTCGAAGGCCTGGAAGGCCTCGTGGTTGCCGATGGCCTGGCTGATGGCCCGGCCTTCCCCGGGGCTCAGGGGAAAGGCTTCCAGGATGCGCGCCGCCTCGTCGGCCCCGCGTCGGGCGTGGTCCTTTTCCGAGCGCCTGATGTCGTGGAGAAGGCCGGCCAAGTGGGCCAACAGGACAAGCCGGGGCAAATCCGGGTCGCCCGCCCTCTCGATCAGGACGAGCGCCCCCGTATCGATGGCGACCTTCCGGGTATGCACCTGGCCGTGGCCGAGGCAGTCCCCGTAGCCCTCGGCAAGGCGCAGCGCCTTCTCCACCAGCGGTGCGCCGGAAAACAGGGCCAGGGATCGATCGATTTCGGCTTGTCGTTCGATGCAGAAGCGCGGCAATCCCACCGCGCGGGCAATGTTCGCGGAGAGTTCCCGGGCCTCAACATAGTCCTCTGTCAGCAACGCCATCCCCTCCCGCAACGGTCCACACAATCAGATTTTGCCTTAATTTATCTACGCGATTTCCGGTAAAGTTGAAAGTGGAAAGATTCTGCCGGGTCCGAAGGCGCGCTCAAACTTGTTGACGGCGCCATGGCCGTCATGTAGATTCGGCATCGGGATGGCTTTTTCTCAAACACACGACCGGAAAAGGAGGGGAGAATGGCTGGTTTGCGGGAGATGCTGAGGTGCGAATATCCGATCATGCAGGGGCCCATCGGCGCCCTGAACAGTCCCCGGCTGGTGGCCGCGATTTCGGAGGCAGGCGCCTTCGGGATGCTTGCCCTCGGGTTCTCCAGCCCCGAGGAGGCAAGAAAATTGGCGGGCGAGGTTAGGGGGCTCACGGACAAGCCGTTCGGGGCGAACCTGATGATCATGAATCCCGCGAACGCGGAGATTCTCGACATCCTGAAAGACGCCGGCGTCACGGTGGTGACGACCTCCGTGGGGGCGCCGTCGAAAATCTATCCCCTCATCCATGCGTTGGGGATGCACGGCCTTCACGTGGTTCTTTCGCTTCCCCACGCCGTCAAGGCAGCAAAGGATGGCGTGGACGGACTGGTGGTCTCGGGGGCGGAGTCCGGCGGGATCCGCTCGGTCGCCTCCGAATCATCCACCCTGGTTCTCATCCCGCTCGTGGCCGATCACGTCGCCGTTCCGATCGTCGCGGCGGGGGGAATCGCCGATGCGCGCGGCTATCGCGCGGCTCTGGCCCTGGGTGCGCAGGGCGTCCAGATCGGGACGCGATTGATTGCTTCGGAAGAGAGTCCGGCCCCCCAGGCATGGAAGGAGGCCATCGTGGCCTGTCGAGATGGCGGAACGGCCCTGCTTCCCGTGAGGGAGATGAACACGAAGATGCGCGTGATCGTGAACCAGAAAATGCAGGATCTCCTGGCCGATCCCGCCGCGGATGTCTCTAAGGCATTCCCGTTTGCCAATGCCCCGAAGGCCTGGACCACGGGAGACTTCGATCTCTTTCCGGCAGGTGCGGGACAGGTCGCGGCGCTGATCCGGGAGATCAAGCCGGTCAAGGCGATCGTGGCGGAAATGGTTTCCTGACCGCCGCAGACCCGGCCGCGTGAATTCGCGTTGACAGAACGCACGGGCTCCATTATACGGGGGACAAATACCTTGAGGAGGGAGATATGAAACGATTCATCATCGCGGGGATTCTTTGTCTGGCCCTGGCTTCGGTTGCCTATGGCCAGCTCCTGAAAGAGGTCACGTCTGCGGCCCGGGACAAGGCGACCACCGTCGCCAAGGACGCCGCGAATGCCGCGGTCGATGACAGCTCGATTACGGCAGAGGTCAAGACCAATCTCTTCGCGGATGCATCCTTGAAGGGTTCAAAAATCAAGGTGCAGACCAAGGAAGGCGTGGTGAGCCTGTCGGGAACCGTGAAGAACGCGAAGGCGAAGGAAACGGCGGCCGCGATTGCCAAGGCCGTGACCGGCGTCAAATCCGTCAAAAACAAGATTACCGTCAAGAAATAGTCGAAGGACCATCATGGGCTCGAGAGGCCGTTCCCCGGTCGGGGAGCGGCTTTTTCCCCCGGCCTTTGCACGGCGTCGCTCGCCTATGGCGGGTGCGCGCGGCGTCCTCAGCAATCAACCCATTCGAACCCGACCCCTTCTTTTCCGGCAGACAAATGCAACGGGCAATCCAGCACGTGGGAACGCTTTCTGGGGCTTGCCGGGGGATCTTGCTTCGGGTCATAAAGAAAGGGAGGTAACCCCGATGGGCGACCCCCCGTCTTGATAGTGACGATCAAAGAGGCGGCTTAAATATCACCACCGAAGAGAGACTGACTGTCTGGGGTTAATTTCTACAATTTACTATATCGCAGATCATGCTGAAATCAAAAATCATTACAATATTTTTAAAAGTAGCGTGAATGGATAATATTAGGGGTCTTCCACTATTCCTTCATGGTAGGCGTATTTATTCTGACTATCAATTGATAGGGCATGATGAAAACGCTTTGACGTTTGCTCTCGGTCACTGTCTTTCTCAGGATAGAAGATTTTTGTCAGCATTTCTAAAAATGTGTCAATTCAAAGGCGTGACTGCGGATGCAGAAATCTACCTTCAAAGGAGGGAGCGTGATTCGGGCATTGTCGATCTTGAAATAGTTATTCACGATAGATTACAATTAATTGTGGAAGCAAAAGTAGGTGGCGATTATCCCTCTATAGGTCAAATTCGAAAATATATTAAAAGACTAGATCAAGGGATAGAATCCAAAGTTATAATATTAACTGTAATAACAGATGACAAGGCAAGAAATAGGCTGAAGCATCAATTCGGCAAACAAATTGGATTTGTTACATGGCCAGACATCCTGAAGCTCTCAAAAAAACTTGCAGTATCAGACGAATCAACTTTTAATGTCCGTACTTTATCTATTTTTATGAAAGAGGTGTATAACATGAGCATAAATGCGCAAGAAGAAGTATGGATAGTGCCATTATCAACAACATGGAAAGCCAAAAGTACAAATATTAGTGTAGCAGACTTTCATGTCCAACATCGTTTTTGGGTAATGGGGGGTTGGAAAACTCGACGTTCTATATACATGGGTTTTAGATACAATGGTTATCTTCAATATATAGGTCGGATCATTCAAATTGATCGAGAATTAAAATCTTCTAAAATTGTGCCTAAATATCCCAAAATATCCAGGGAATTCTGGCCCCAAAAAGATGGCCCCTTTGATGTAGTAAGATTGGGAAAGCTAGTTCCCTTTCCAAAAAAACTTAAGTCTGGAAATATACATAGTAGGCACATTTATTGTGATTTTGATCTTCTTTTGACAGCCGACAGCATTTTAGAGGCAGAATCTTTTATGAAAGAGCGAAGGTTAAAAAAGAAAGACGATTAATGATAATGATCTAACAATAGGTGATTGAATCCGATTTTTTACTCCATTTCAACTAGAAATTCTCAACTATTCACAATAGGTCCACGTATTGGCTCGTAAGTGAAAGCCATCCTTAATTGAAACCTGTAATACCGATGGAGGGATTCGCATGATAGATGAATTATTGCCTTTGGAAGCAGTCAGCGAAAGGGATATAGACCTACTCCTCCATGAAGAGCTTACAGTCTCAGCCGACTTCTCAATCTGGCTTTTAGAAAATATTGGGATATCCGGACAGAAACCCTCTGTCATTAAAGTGTGGCATTCAATTTCTGATCCAGACCTAGGTCAGTCTGATCTGATTATGCTGGCTATAATACAGGATCAGAGGGTAGCGGTTTTGATAGAGAACAAAATTGATGCCGTTCCACAACCTAATCAGTCTTCCCGCTATAAAGAGCGTGGGCAGAAAGGAATTAATAATAAGGATTGGGATAAATTTACCACGGTTATATTGGCTCCGAAGAACTATCTGCAAAACAACAGCGAAGCAGCCCTATACGACGCACAGATTTCATACGAATCAATTGTTAAATGGTTCAGTAGAAACGACAATCCGAGAGAAAATTATAAAGCTGACATGCTTCGGCAGGCAATAGAGCAGAACAGGCGTGGTTACAATCCCATAATAAATCAAAAGATTACGACATTCTTCAGAGATTATTGGCAACTAGCTTCGAGGTATTTTCCAGAACTCAATACCGAGGACCCAGGTCCGCGCACCGCAACATCTGGCTGGATTAGCTTTAGACCAAACAATCTACCGAAGCAATACAAGATATGGCACAAGATCGAGTACAATCAGGTTGACCTTGAACTGCCGTTTGCCGCTGAGAAAGTTGAGTTCCTTAGGGATAAGTACTCCGCTCAACTCCCGAAGGACGTTCAGATAGTCAAGCGAGGCCGGAAAGCTGGGCTCCGTATTAACGTGCCATCTATGGATCGCTTATCCGACTTTTCCGAACAAGAAGAAATGGCCTTTCAAGCAATGAAGGCTGCAATTAGGCTATCAAGTCTTTTCTATGTGTTGAATGAAAGCTAAGGCTTAATGATAACTATTCGTTAACTTTCGCTTTTGATGATAGTATTTCATATCATTGGAGTCGCATCTTTGATTCTGAAAGGCAGTTACACGATGTGAAAGAGGTTAAAGATGAATATCAGCGACCTGCACAGTATTGATGATTTATGGGAGAGTCTTAGAAAGCGGCTTGCGGAGGCAGAATACCAGCAAGAATACACGACAGAAGATGATTTTGAAAATGATGTTTGGTTAAGTGTTGTCAGTCTTGCAAATGATATGGGTTTTGATGTTGGTACGACATGCCTTACCTCCCATACTAAACGCCCAGGTCGGTCATCAGCTGCTTGGAGGAGCTTCTGTGAGCAAGAGCATGGCCCTGACGTGGATGTATTGGATGCCAAAAACCGACTAGATATTGTCTTTAAGTATGAAAAGTGGTCAATCGGTATCGAAGTGAAGTGCCTCGGGACAAACGGACATACTGCAAAACTGACACAGGGAATAGGGCAGGCTACTTTGGCACTAGCTCACCGAGACCGCACGCTTTTGATAATACATTGCGGAACGGTGAGTAACATTGAACGAAAGCGGCTGCGCAAGGTCTGCAAAAGAATGTGCGATGGGATGAAGACTGCCGTTATTGCGTAAGCTTCCCTGTCAAGAGGACCATTGCAAAATAGAGTTACCGGCGTTCTTTGAAAAATATTCCGCTGGCGTCATGTCCTCCAGGGAATCATGTGGCCGCTGCTCATTGTATTCGATCATCCACC
>Ga0209606_1000143_pt1 | contig 118854 bp, 100 predicted proteins | sample AD_UKC057_MetaG_FD_184412 | JGI IMG/M metagenome (GOLD analysis project Ga0209606, IMG submission 184412) | Active sludge microbial communities of municipal wastewater-treating anaerobic digesters from USA - AD_UKC057_MetaG (SPAdes) (version 2) | ecosystem: Engineered > Bioreactor > Anaerobic...
GATCCGGGACGTCATCGCCTTCCCCAAGACCACCTCGGGCTCGTGCCTGATGACCGCGGCGCCGTCGCCGGTCGACGACGCCCAGCTCGCCGAGCTCGGCCTCGCGCGGCGGGAGTGACGGCGAGGCTCGGGAACGGGAACGGGAACGGGAGCGAGAACCCTTCGACTCGCGGCGCATTGCGCCGCTCGCTCAGGGCAGGCTCCACGGGCGCGGAAGCGGAAGCGGGCGCGGAAGCGGGCGGGAGAGGAGAGTGTCGCGATGCCGCTCAGCCGGGCTCACCGTCCTCGGGCAGGGCGTCGGCCGCGAGGTTGAGGTCGCCGCGCTCGACCGCGCCAAGCAGGTCGCGGGCCCGCTCGGCGTGCTCGGCCGCGACCTGGATCGCAACCGCGCCGAGGCCGTCGAGCACGAAGCCGTGGGTCTTGCGCAGCGCCTCGCCGCGGCCCGCCGCGGGGATGCCGTGGGCCTCGAGGAAGAGCCGCACCTGGGCCTCCTCGACCTCGCCCTGCGCGAGGAACACGGTGATCAGCTCGTCGTCCATCGGTTGATTCCCAGGCCCATCCTACCCCAATGTCATGCCGCAGCGCCCCGCCTCAACGGCTCCATGGCACCTCGCGCTCGCATCGTCCCGGGGCTCTCGGAGCAGGCTCAGACCACGACGAGCGGAGGTTCAGCCGCCTGTGGCCTGTCCGTTCAGCCGGCGCCGCCGTGCCGTCGGCGAGCGGTTTGACCACCCGGTCGGGTAGCGAGGGGCGTGCAGACTCCGAGCAGCGGTGGACGTAGCGCCCCTTGCGGAGCGTGTGAAGGTCCGGGACGCTGTCCGCATGCTCAAGGCACATGGATGGCATCTCGCTCGGACACGGGGCAGCCACCGCCAGTACAAGCACCAGGAGAGGCCGGGGCTGGTGACTGTGCCAGGGAAGCCGGGCGACGAGTTGGCTGCTGGAACGCTGCGCAGTATCCTCAAGCAAGCGGGGTTGAAGCCATGAGATACCTCATCGTGATCGAGCCGACCTCGACCGGCTACTCGGCGTATTCACCGGATCTCGAGGGGTGTGTCGCGACCGGTGCGACCCGCGACGAGGTGGAGCGGAACATGCGCGGGGCAATTGAGTTCCACATCGACGGGCTCCAGGCCGATGGACTCGAAGTGCCGGAGCCGCGGTCGAGCTCGGCGTACGTGGAGCTCGAGGCCGAGCGCTGCGGCTGACCGCGAACGCGGCCGCACGCGATCGAACGAGAGCTCGGTGCTTCCTCACGCGAGAGCCACAGTCGGCGACCCGCGCCCGGAACCGGGTCCGGCTTCGCGTTTCGCTTCGCCGCGACAAGAGCGGGCCCCACTCCGACGTGATCTCCCCGCCGGGCGGGCCCTAGCCCCTCGATCCCGGCCTCCAGATCCCCCTCAGGGCACCGTGGCACTCCACGCGCTCATGTCTCCCGACTCGAAGCCGTCCGCGAACACCCCGGCTGGCGGATTGACGATGGCGTGGGCGTAGACGTCGGTGTCGCTGTTGTGGGTGGCGACGTACACCGGGTAGACGCGGTCCCCGGCCACGGTCAGGCCGCAGTAGTCGCCGATGAAGTAGTGCGCGCAGGCGTACGGCTCCGCGGTCAGCCGGTACTCGGTCCAGGTGTCGCCGCCGTCGCTGCTCGTGGAGTAGTAGGCGTCGATGAAGGCGGTGCCGCCGGCGTCGTTCTGGGCGACGTTGCGGGTGTCGAGGAAGACCATGTGGAGGCGGCCCCACTGGTCGACCTCGATCCAGGGGAAGAACTGGTCACCCGGGGGATCGCCGTCGCCGTTGATGACCACCGGCGGGGTCCAGGTGCCGCCGAGATCGGTCGATCGCGCGAACAGCAGATCGACGTTGGCGTTGCCCCCGGAGCTGCCGGTGACGTCGTGCCACACCGCGTAGACCGTGCCCGACGCCCGGTCGACCGCGATGTAGGTGAAGGGCCAGACCCGGAAGGCCCCGGGGTAGCTGTAGCCGTTGACATCGGTGTCGACCCGGGTCGCGATCCGGATCGGGGCGCTGACGGTGGCCCCGCCGTCGAAGCTCCGCTGGAGGTTGATGCCCGGGCCGAGGTTCCAGTAGGCGACGTAGAGCTCGCCGCCGGGGCCGACCCGCGGCAGGTGGCCGAACCCGCCGTCGAGCACGGTCGGCGCCGACCAGGTGTCGCCGAGGTCGTCGGAGGACTGCAGGTAGGGGTAGTAGGCGACGTAGAGCCGGGTCGAGTCCGGCGCCTCCGGCCGGGGCCCGGTGCCCAGCCACGGCTTGTCGACGAACTCGTTGACGGGGTAGGTCATGACCGAGGGCTCGAAGGCGGTCGAGCCGGCCTGCTTGCGGGCCACCCAGACGCCGCCCGGGACCGCGGTGTAGGCGACCCCGCCCGCCCACAGGATGCCGGTCCGGTGATCGTAGCCGGTCATCGGGTCGCCCTCCATGTCGCACTGGCCGGCTGGCGGCGGGCGCAGCAGGAAGTCGTCCCAGGTGCCGCCGCCGTCCGTGCTGACCGCGACGCCGACCCGGACCTGACCGCCGTCCCGCCAGTCGTTCCAGGCCGCCACGATCTCGTCGGTCGCCGGGTCGGCCGCGGCGATCGTGGTCTCGCTGCCGTCGGCCGTCCCGCCCGCGGCGTCGACCCGCACCGGCGGGCCGATGGTCGGGCCGCCGTCCTGGAGCCGGCCATCCTCGACCCTCGCCCTCGCCACCTCGCCGATATCGGCGAGCTGCTCCAGGGTTCCGGGCAGGGGCGCGCCCAGGGCGCGCGCCCGCTCGAGGTGCTGTCGCGCGAGCTCCGGCTCGCCGCGCAGGAAGTGGCAAGCGGCGAGCCGCGCCTGCGCCTCGCCGTGCTCGGGGTCGGCGGCCGCGACCAGCGACCACTGCTCGATGGCGTCGTCGAGCCGGCCCAGGCTCTCCAGCGCGCCGGCGGCCGCCGCTCGCAGCTCGACGGCGGAGGGCTCGGCCTCGACGCCGGTGAGGAGCGCCGCCGCCGCCTCCTGCCAGCGGCGGACCAGGATCAGGGACCTGCCCAGCCCCCGGTACCCTTCGGCGAGGCCGGGGTCCGCCACCACCGCGTCGGTGAACGCCCGCAGGGCGGCCAGCCGGCGGCCGTCCCGGATCGCCTCGTCGCCGAGGGCCACGAGCCGGCGGGCGGCCGTCTCGCCAGTCTGCCGCGGTCGCCAGGCCGGATCGACGACGGCCCGGTCGTGCCGGTAGATCAGCCCGGCCATGGCTTCGGCGAGCCGCTGGTCGAGAACGCCGCCGGTCGAGGGCGGCCGCGGGGAGGCCCCCTGCCGGGCGGCGCCCGTCGTGCCACAGCCGCCGGTCAACATTGCCGCTGCGAGCCCAACCGCGGCCAGCGCCGCGGCGGGCCGCATCGGCGAGCAGCCACCCGCAAAACCTCCACCGAAGCGCACGGCCTCTCCTCCTCCCGGGTCTCGGCCCCAGCCGGCCGAGCCCGTCCGCAGCCTCACGCTAGCGGAGCGGGATCCGCTTTGCAACGCGCCGCCCAGCTCGCCGTTGGACCCGTCACGCCGGGTGCGGCAGCGGGCGGGCTCGGGGACGGACACGGGCGCGGACCCCATCGACTCGCGGCGCCGGGGCGCCGCTCGCGCAGGGCAGGCTCCACAAGCACGGAAGCGGATCCGGCTTCGCGTTCCGGCTCGCCGTGACACGAGCGGGCGCGGGCGGGGGACGAGCCCCCAGATCCTAGCCCCTAGATCCTCCTCGTGTTGACAGTCGGCGACGCCGGTTGCTAAGATCCGGGTTCGCCCTGCGGGGCGAGTGGTTCTTTGTCAGACACCAGGGTCGAAGACGGGTTGCAAGCGCCATGCCCGGCCGCCGGGGGGCCACCTGTCAGCAGCCACAGGCGCGTAGCTCAGATGGTTAGAGTGCTACCTTGACACGGTAGAGGTCCGCGGTTCGATCCCGCGCGCGCCTACCACGAACTTCGCGCAGGCGCGTAGCTCAGTTGGTTAGAGCGCATCCCTCACACGGATGAGGTCATCGGTTCGAGCCCGATCGCGCCTACCAGTGAACACGTCTTCCCGACCCCGGTGGTCGGGTTTTTTACTTTTGGAAGAGAGATGATGAAAGCCACGATTCGAGTCAAGCTGCCGGACGGGAGCGAGCGCGACGTCCCGGTGGGGACAACGGTCCTCGAAGCGGCCGCGTCGATCGGCCCGCGGCTGGCCCGCGACACCGTCGCCGGCCTGGTCAACGGCCAGCTCGTCGACCTGCGGACTCCGCTCGGCCAGGACGCGGAGCTGCGCATCGTCACCGGCAAGGACCCGGAGGGCGGCGAGGTCATCCGCCACTCCGCCGAGCACGTGCTGGCGGAGGCGGTCAAGCGGCTGTGGCCGGGCACCCCGATCGACGCCGGCCGCCAGGACCACACCGAGAAGTACCAGTACGACTTCCGCTTCCCGCGGCCGTTCACGCCCGAGGACTTCCCGCGCATCGAGGAGGAGATGCGCCGGATCATCGCCGAGGACGTCGCCTTCGAGCGCATCGAGACCGATCGCGAGGCCGCGCAGGCGGTGATGCGGGAGCGCGGCGAGGATCTCAAGCTGGTCCGGCTCGCCGACATCCCGGAGGGCGAGACCATCACGCTGTACCGCAGCGGCGGCTTCGTCGACCTGTGCCGCGGCCCGCACGTGCAGCGGACCTCCCAGATCGGGGCGGTCCGGCTGCTCGAGTCCTCCGGCGCCTACTTCAAGGGCGACGAGCGCAACGAGATGCTGCAGCGCATCTACGGCACTGCGTTCGCGAGCCAGCAGGAGCTCGACGCCTACTTCGCGCGGCTCGAGGAGGCGCGCCGCCGCGATCACCGCCGGATCGGCCGCGAGCTCGACTTGTTCTCGTTCCACGCCGAGGCGCCGGCCAGCCCCTTCTTCCACCCGCGGGGCGCCGTCGTCTACAACGCGCTGATCGACCTGATGCGGGAGAAGTACCGGCACTACGGCTACGAGGAGGTGATCACGCCCCAGATCTTCAGCGCCGATCTGTGGCGGCGGTCCGGGCACTGGGACAACTACCGCGACGACATGTTCTACGCCGACGGCTACGAGCTGGCGGGCGAGCGGACCAGCAGTGTCAAGCCGATGAACTGCCCGTCCCACTGCGTGCTCTACGGCACTCGCGCCCACTCCTACCGCGACTTGCCGCGGCGGATCGCCGACTTCGGCCGCCTCCACCGCTACGAGCGCTCGGGAGTGGTGACCGGCCTGACCCGGGTCCGCAGCTTCTCCCAGGACGACGCCCACATCTTCTGCACCCCCGAGCAGATCGAGGCCGAGGTCACCTCGCTCTTCGACTTCATCTTCGAGGTCTACGGGCTGTTCGGCTTCGGCAACGTCGCGGTCAAGCTGGCGACCCGGCCGGCCAAGGCGATCGGCGAGGAGGCGGTCTGGAGGCACGCGGAGCGGGTGCTGGCCGCCTGCCTCGACGCCCGCGACGAGGTCGACTACACGTTGAACCCGGGCGAGGGCGCGTTCTACGGCCCCAAGATCGACTTCGACGTCCTGGACGCGATCGGCCGCAGCTGGCAGCTCGCCACCATCCAGCTCGACTTCAACCTGCCGGAGCGCTTCGACCTCAGCTACGTCGACTCGGCCGGCGTCTCGCGCCGGCCGGTGATGATCCACCGCGCCATCCTCGGCTCGCTCGAGCGCTTCTTCGGGGTGATGCTCGAGCACTTCGCCGGCGACCTGCCGCCGTGGCTGGCGCCGGAGCAGGCGCGGGTGCTGCCGATCACCGATGCGGTCGTCGGCTACGCCGAGTCGGTGGCGCAGGAGCTGAGGCAGCGCGGGCTGCGGGTCGACGTCGACCGCCGCTCGGAGAAGCTCGGGTACAAGATCCGGGACGGCGAGACCATGAAGGTTCCCTACCTGCTGGTGGTCGGCCAGCGGGAGGCTGACGAGCGCACCGTCTCCCTGCGGCTGCGCCACCGTCGCGACGAGGGCGTCCAACCTCTCGCAGCGGTGGTGGAGCGGATTGCGGGCGCGGCGCGCGCACGTTCATTGACGCTGTGAGCACAAGGAGATCGAGATGCCGAAGATGAAGACCCACCGCGGTGCGGCCAAGCGGGTCAAGAAGACCGCGAGCGGCAAGCTGAAGCGGAGCCGCGCCTACCACTCCCACATCCTCGAGAAGAAGAGCACCAAGCGCAAGCGCCGCCTGCGCTCCTCGGCCCTGGTGTCGCCGTCCGACGCCAAGGTCCTGACCCGCATGCTGTCGGGCGCGAAGTAGGGGGTAGCCATGAGAGTTGCACGCTCGACGCACCGCAAGGACCGCCGATCCAAGATCCTCAAGCGAGCCGAGGGCTACTGGGGAGGCAAGTCCCGCCTGCACCGGATCGCCAAGCAGGCGGTGGACAAGGCACAGCTGTCCGCCTACCGCGACCGCCGGCAGCGCAAGCGGACGTTCCGGCGGCTGTGGATCGCCCGCATCAACGCCGCCGCCCGCGACAACGGCACCACCTACAGCGCGCTGATCGCCGGGCTGAAGAGCGCCGGCTGCACGCTCGACCGCAAGGTGCTCGCCGACCTCGCGGCGCGCGACCCCAAGGCCTTCGGCCAGCTGGTCGAGCTGGCTCGCTCTGCCGGAGCCGCCGCCGGAAGCTGAGGACGGCATGAGTATCGCCCGGCTCGATCAGGCGCGTGCCGACTTCCGCGCCGCGCTGGCCGCGGCGGGGCGCGACCCGGAGGCCCTGGAGCGGGTGCGGGTCGCCTTCGCCGGCCAGCGCTCCGGGCTGCTGCGCGATCTCGCGGCGGCGCTGCGCGAGCTGCCGCCCGAGGAGAAGCGGGACTACGGCCGCGCCCTCAACGAGCTCAAGGCCGAGATCGAGGAGGCGCTGGCCGCCGCTCGAGGGGCGGTCGTTGACGCCACGACCGGTGCCGTCACGGTCACCGGCCTCAAGGCCACCGTTCGCGCCCCGGTCGACGTCACGCTGCCCGGCCGCCGCCCGCCGCGCGGCGCCGAGCACCCGGTCCAGCTGGTGCGGCGCCGGGTCGAGTCGATCTTCCTGCGCATGGGCTACGACGTCGAGGACGGGCCCGAGGTCGAGGACGACTGGCACAACTTCGAGGCCCTCAACATCCCGCCCGACCACCCCGCCCGCGACGACCAGGACACCTTCTACCTGCCGGGCGGGATGCTGCTGCGGACCCACACCTCGCCGGTCCAGGCGCGGGTCATGGAGCGGCGGCAGCCGCCGATCCGGATCATCGTGCCCGGCCGGGTCTACCGGCGCGACTCCGACCTGCGGCACTCGCCGATGTTCCACCAGGTCGAGGGGCTGCTGGTCGACGAGGGGATCACCTTCGGCCACCTCAAGGCGACGCTCGAGACCTTCCTGCGCGCGCTGTTCTCCGAGGAGGTGGCGGTGCGGCTGCGGCCCGGGTACTTCCCGTTCACGGAGCCCTCGGCCGAGGTCGACATCAGCTGCATCTTCTGCGGCCAGGCCGGGTGCGGCGTGTGCTCGCGATCGGGCTGGATCGAGATCCTGGGGGCGGGCATGGTCGACCCCCGGGTGTTCGAGGCGGTCGGCATCGACCCCGAGCGCTACACCGGCTTCGCCTTCGGGCTCGGGCTCGACCGGGTCGCGATGCTGGTCCACGGCATCCCCGACCTGCGCCAGATGTTCGAGGGCGACCAGCGCCTGACGAGGCAGTTCGCATGAAGTTCGACCTCGGCTGGCTGTGCGAGCTCATCGACCGGGCTCCGGATCCGGACACCGTCGCCGAGCGGCTGACCGCCTGCGGGTTTCTGGTCGAGCTGCGTGAACGGGCCGCCGACGGCGAGGTCTGGGAGATCGAGGTCACCACCAACCGGCCCGACGCCATGAGCCACCGCGGGCTGGCCCGCGAGCTCGCCGTCGCCACCGGCGCCGCCCTGCGACCGCTGACCGTGGAGCTGACCGAGGACGCGGAGCCGGCCGCTGCCGTCGCGGCGGTCGAGGTCGCCGAGCCCAAGCTGTGCTCGAGGTACGTGGCGAGGGTGGTGCGCGGGGTGGCCGCCGTCGCCTCGCCGGGCTGGCTCCAGCAGCGCCTCGAGCGCTGCGGGGTGCGGCCGATCAACGCCGCCGTCGACGTCACCAACTACGTGCTGCTCGCGCTCGGACAGCCGCTGCACGCCTTCGACCTGGCGCTCCTGTCCGGGCGCCGGATCGTGGTGCGCCGCGCCGCTCCCGGGGAGCGGCTGACCACCCTCGACGGCGAGGCGCGGGAGCTCGATCCGACGATGCTCGTGATCGCGGACGCCGAGCGGGCGGTGGCGCTGGCCGGCATCATGGGCGGCGCGGACTCCGAGATCTCCCCCGGCACGTCCGACCTGTTGATCGAGAGCGCCCACTTCGACCCGCTCACCGTGCGCCGCGCCGCCCGCCGGCTCGGCATGCACACCGAGGCCTCGCATCGCTTCGAGCGCGGCTGCGACCCGGAGATGGCCGCGACCGCGTGCGACGTCGCTGCGGCGATGATCGCCACGCTGTGCGGCGGCCGCGTCTGCCAGGGCCGGATCGACGTCGACGCGCGGCCTCGCACGCCGCGCACGATGACGTTCTCGGTGGCCGGGCTGGCGCGCTTCGCCGGCCTCGACATCGCGGGCGCGGACGTGCTGCGGATCCTGGACGGGCTCGGTTTCGCCCCCCGCGCGGACGGCGACCGGGTGGTGGTGACGGCGCCGTCGCACCGCGTCGACATCGACCGCGTCGCCGACCTCTACGAGGAGGTGATCCGCCACGTCGGCTACGGCGCGGTCCCGGCACGGATGCCGGTGCTGGCGACCTCGCCCGGCCACCGCCACCCCAACTGGGAGCTGGTGGACCGCTCACGCGACGCGGCGGTCGCGGTCGGGCTCGCCGAGGTCATGACCTTCGCCTTCATCGATCCCGAGGACGATGCCCTCGCCGGCGCGCTGCCGCTGCCGGGCGGGCCGCCGCTCCCGATCGCCAACCCGCTCGCCCGCACCCAGAGCGTGATGCGGCGGTCGCTGCTGCCGGGCCTGCTCGCCGGCGCCCGCGGCAACCTCAACCGGGGCGAGCGGGCGCTCGCGATCTTCGAGCATGGCAGGGTGTTCGCCGCGGGTGACGACGGGGCGCCGGTCGAGCGCGAGCGGCTGGCGCTCGCCCTGGCCGGCTTGCGCGACGGCGCCGGGGTGTCGTTCGCCGCGCTCAAGGGCGTGGTCGAGGAGCTGTCCGACCGGATCGGCCTGCCGCAGGTCGAGTGGCGGCGCGGCGGCGCCCCGTGGCTCGACGAGGCGGAGGGCGCGGTGCTGGCCGTCGGCGACGCCGTCATCGGCCTTGCCGGGCTGCTGGCCGCCGGCCCGGCCGCCCGCTGGGAGCTCCGGCAGCCGGTCTACGCCGCCGAGCTGGATCTCGGGGCCGCCACCGGGCACAAGCCGCCGGTTCGCTTCCAGCCGGTGCCGCGGTTCCCGTCGGTGGTGGCGGACATGACCGTCGAGCATCCGACCAGCCTCCCCTTCGCGGCGCTCGTCGGCACGGTGCGGGAGCTCGCGACCGGGCTCGTCGAGACGGTCGAGCTGCAGGCCAGGTTCAGCGGCGGCGCGCTGCCGGAGGACCGGGTGCGGACGACCCTGCGGCTGGTCTACCGCCACCCCGAGCGGTCGCTGACCCAGGACGAGGTCAACGCCGCCCAGGCCGAGCTCAAGGCGCGGCTCGCCGCGCGACACGAGGTGAGCTTTGCGTGATGACCACTCCGCCGGAGGAGCTGCCATGTCCCTGGATTCGGTGCTGAAGAAGCTGGAGTCGAGGATCGAGGAGTTCGTGGAGGCCCACCACCAGGCGACGGCGCGGATCGCCGGGCTCGAGGGCCGGATCAAGGAGCTCGAGGCGCAGCTCGGCGGCAGCGGCGAGCTCGAGGCCAAGGTCGCCAAGCTCGAGGCCCAGCGCGGGGAGCTCGCCGACCGCCTCGGCAGGGTCCTGGGGACGCTGGACAAGGCGCTCGCCTCGGCTGACTGAGCCCGCTCCCCGGATCGCCGCCGCAGCGGCGATCCGGTCGTTCCCGTTCCCGCTCCCGTACCCGTTCCCGGACGGTCGGCGGCATTGCCAGGTCGGCGCTGTCGGCCGGGCCGCAGCATTGCCAGACGGTGTTTCGAGGGTCGCTTTCGGGAACGGGAACGGGTACGGGAACGGGAACGGGAGCGGGAACGAAAGAGGCCCCTCTGGGGCCTCAAACGTCGCCCCTTGATGCTGTATACTTGGACGTGGAAAGGAGCATCGATGACGACCGTTCGGGCCACAGTCGAAATCTTCGGACAGCGACTCGGCCTGCGGGCGGACGGGGACTCGGCGCGTCTCGAGGAGCTGGCGCGCTTCGTGGACACCCGGATGCGCGAGGTCGCCGAGCGAAGCTCCAGCGTGGACACGGTCAAGATCGCGGTCTTGACCGCACTCAACATCGCGGACGAGCTGTTTCACGAGCGTGAAACGGATCAGGATGTCCGGCAAGAGCGGTTGGAAGAGCAAGCAGAAAGGCTCGTTACGAAGCTCGAACAGGCCATGAGAACCGGGGAGGCCCGGGAATGAACACTGGACTCGGAGGTCCCTGCGCGGTTAGTGATGAGTGAAACTATCGTTGAACCAACACCTATTTGACGGGCTGCCGCGTTCCTCCATTCGGAGGCTCGCCGCACGGTGGGAGAAGGGTGGAGGACAGGCGCCCACCTGTGGTTGCGCAGGTTCAAATAGGGTTGCTCACACGGCCGAAGCGGGGACCTCCACTTTGCCTCCCTAGAGGGCCTGCCGACCTCCAAGCCGGTCACCCCTGATCGCTCCTTGACAGGGGGGACACCGTGAAGCTTCTGATTGCAGCCATCGGCGCGCTGCTGGTGGCGATCATCGCTTTGATCGTGGTGTGGGCGCTCTGGCGAGCGTCCCGGCTGGCTGCGCGCCGCCTGCTCGCCAACGCCGAGAAGGAGGCCCGCCGGATCCGGGCGCGGGCCGAGATCGACGGCCAGCGCATCCAGAAGGACGGCGAGATCCTGGTGCGCGAGCGCCTGCTGGCGGCGCGCACCGAGTTCGAGCACGAGACCCGTGACTACCGCATCGAGCTCGACGGCCTCGCTCGGGAGCTCGACCGCAGGGAGCGCGAGCTCGCCGCCAGCCTCGAGGAGCTGACGGCCCGGGAGGCGGACCTCGGCCGCCTGGCGGCGACCCTCGGCGGCCGCGAGGCCGCCGTCGTCGAGGCCGAGCGGCGGGCCGAGGCGGCAGCCGCCGAGCAGCGGGCCCGCCTCGAGCAGATCTCCGGCATGACCGCCGACCAGGCCAGGTCCGAGCTGATGCGGGGGATGGAGCACGAGGCCCGGATGGAGGCCGCCGGCATGATCCGCCGGGTCGAGGAGGAGGCCACCGAGAAGGCCAAGGACAAGGCCCGCCGGGTGATCTCGATGGCCATCCAGCGCATCGCCTCCGAGCACGTGGTCGAGAGCACGGTCGCGGTCGTCGACCTGCCGTCCGACGAGATGAAGGGCCGGATCATCGGCCGCGAGGGACGCAACATCCGCGCCTTCGAGCAGGCCACCGGCGTCGACCTCATCGTCGACGACACCCCGGAGGCGGTGATCCTGTCCTGCTTCGAGCCGGTGCGGCGCGAGATCGCGCGGCTGGCGCTGACCAACCTCATCCAGGACGGCCGGATCCACCCCGGGCGCATCGAGGAGCTGGTGGCCAAGGTGCAGACCGAGATGGACGAGAAGCTGCTCGCCGACGGCGAGGCGGCGGCCCTGGAGGCGGGCATCCCGGACCTCCACCCCGAGCTCCAGAAGCTGATCGGGCGCCTCCAGTTCCGGTCCTCGTTCGGCCAGAACGCCCTCAAGCACTCGCTCGAGGTGTCGTGGCTCGCCCACCACATGGCGGCCGAGCTCGGCGTCAACGCGAAGGTGGCGGGGAGGGCCGGGCTGCTGCACGACATCGGCAAGGCGGTGGACCGCGAGATGGAGGGCACCCACCTCGAGCTCGGGCGCGAGCTGCTGCGCCGCCACGGCGAGAGCGACGAGGTCATCCACGCGATGGAGTGCCATCACGGCGACGTCGAGCCCCACTCGGTGGAGGCGGTGCTGGTGACGGCGGCGGACGCCCTGTCGGCGGCCCGGCCGGGGGCGCGGCGCGAGATCCTCGAGAACTACATCAAGCGCCTCGACACCCTGGAGAAGGTGGCCAACGACTTCAAGGGGGTCGACAAGGCCTACGCGATCCAGGCCGGCCGCGAGCTGAGGATCGTGGTCGAGTCGGACAAGATCTCGGACGAGGAGGCCCTGTGGCTGGCCCGCGACGTGGCCAAGAAGGTCGAGGCCGAGCTCACCTACCCGGGCCAGATCAAAGTGACGGTGATCCGCGAGACCCGCGCCGTGGAGTACGCCCGGTGATCCGGATCCTGTTCGTCGGCGACGTCATGGGCGGCCCGGGCCGCCGCGCCGTCGAGGCCCACCTCGAGGGCCTGGTGGACCGCGAGCGGATCGACTTCGTGGTCGCCAATATCGAGAACATCGCCGGGGGCTTCGGGCTGACCGCCAAGGTGCTCGAGGAGCTCGAGGGGCTGCCGATCGACGTCCTGACGTCGGGCAATCACGTCTGGGACAAGAAGGAGGGGGTGCCGCTGCTCGACGCCCACCCGGCGCTGCTGCGGCCCGCCAACTACCCCGACGGCAACCCCGGCCGCGGCTGGTGCGTCGAGGAGACGGCCGCCGGGGTTCCGGTGGCGGTCGTCAACCTGCAGGGCCAGGCGCTGATGGCGCCGATCGACAACCCCTTCCGGGTGGCCGATCGGGTGCTCGAGGAGATCCGGCTCGCCCACGACAACCTCCGGGTGATCGTGGTCGACATGCATGCCGAGGCCACCTCGGAGAAGCAGGCGATGGGGTGGCATCTGGACGGCCGGGTGACGGCGGTGCTCGGCACCCACACCCACGTTCCCACCGCCGACGAGCGGATCCTGCCCGAGGGGACCGCCTTTCAGACCGACGTCGGCATGACCGGCCCGTACGAGTCGGTGATCGGGATGCGGCCGGACAAGGTGCTGGAGCGATTCCTGCTCGGCACCCCGAGGCCGTTCGAGCCGGCCAAGCGGGACGTCCAGCTGCGGGGGGCGATCGTCGACGCGGACGAGGAGACGGGCCGGGCGCTGGCAATCCGCCGCCTGCGCGTCGACGGCCCCTGACGCGGCGCTCCCCGGCTCCGTAAACGGATTGGAGCGATGCCGAGCACCCTGCCGACGCGGATGGTCATCGATCTTCCCAACTGGGTCGGCGACCAGGTCATGGCGCTGCCGGCGGTCGACCGCCTGGTGGCGGCCAACGCCGGTGGCGAGACGACCCTGCACTCGCGGCCGGCGGGGCGGCGGCTGTTCGCGTCCCTGTTTCCGATGGCGGAGGTGGTGGCGAGCCCGCCCAAGTGCTCGCCAATCACCACCGCGCGCCGGCTCTGCCGGGACGGCGGCCGCTTCGACGTCGGCATCACCCTGCGCCATGCCTCGCGGGCCAAGATCTGCCTGCGCCTGACCGCGCGGCGGTCGCTCGGAAGCGATGGCGACGGCGGCCGCCTGCTGCTGTCGGAGCGCTACCCGGTCGACCGCAGCCGCCACCAGGTGTTCGACGCCGACCCGATCCTGGAGGGGCTCGGGCTGTCCGGGGTCGACCCGCGATGGCGGCCCTCGCTGCCGCTGGAGCTGGTCGAGGAGGGCGCCCGGGAGCTGCGCCGCGCGGGGGTGGTGCGCGACGGCGCGATCGGCGTCGCGCCGGCCTGCGCCCGCGGCGAGACCAAGCGGTGGCCCGCGGCCGCCTACGGCGAGCTGGCGCGGCGGATGCGGGGGCGCGGCCTGGAGGTGGTCGTCGTCATCGGTCCCGGCGAGGCCGAGCTCGGCCGCCAGGTGGTGGCGGCGGCGGGTCGACCGCTGCCGGTCGTCGGCGGCGACGTCGATGTGGCCGGCCTGGCGGGAGTGCTCGCCCGGCTGTCGGTGCTGGTGTGCAACGACTCGGGTCCGATGCACCTGGCGGCGGCGGTCGGCATCCGGATGGTGGCGCTGTTCGGCCCCACCGACCCCCGCCGCACCGGCCCGCTCGGCGACCGCCACGTGGTGCTGCGCCGGGATCTCGAGTGCGCTCCCTGTCGCGCCCGGAGCTGCGCCCTCGGCCATGCCGCCTGCCTGCGCGAGCTGCCGGTCGAGCGGGCCGAGCGCGCGGTGCTCGAGATGTTGGGCCGCGGCTGAGCGATCGCATCCGCTTCCCCTTCCGCGCCCGCTTCCGGATTGCCTCGCGCCATCGTTGAGGGTTGTTGCGGGGGCAGGAACCGGAACGGGTCGCCGACGGCCGGTCACAGGGTTCAGACGGTGAGTCGGGCGCGGAAGCGGGAGCGGGCGCGGATCCGGCTTCGCCTTCCGGCTCCGTCCTGCGGACTACGCTGTAACGAGTCGGCTACGCCGTGACGAGGGCGGGTGGGCCCTGACCCCTATCCCCCAGATCCTACCCCCTGGCCGGGTGGGGACAGGACCCTCCCCTCACGCACCACCAGCCGGCCGTTCTTGACCACGTGGCGCACCTGGTTGACGCCGTAGTGGTAGACCAGGTGGTGGAAGGTCGGCGCGCCGAGCACGATCAGGTCGGCCCGCTTGCCGACCTCCAGCGAGCCGAGCTCGTGGCCGCGGCCGATCGCGGCGGCGGCGTTGAGGGTGGCAGCGGTCACCGCCTCCTCGACGGTGAGCCCCATCCCCAGGCAGGCCAGGGCCAGGATCATCGGCATCGACTGGGTCGGCGACGATCCCGGGTTGAAGTCGGTGGCGAGGGCCACCGCGCACCCGGCCTCGACCATCGCGCGCGCCGGCGCCCAGCTCGAGCGCAGGAAGAACGAGGTGCCGGGCAGCAGGACCGCCACTGTCTCCGAGGCGGCGATGGCCCGGATCCCCGCCTCGGAGACGTGGACCAGGTGGTCGGCCGACAGCGCCCCGAGTGAGACCGCCAGCTCGGCGCCGCCGAGCTGGCTGAGCTCGTCGGCGTGGAGGTGGATGCGCCAGCCGTAGGCCGGGGCGTCGGCGAGCAGCCGCCGGGTCTGGTCGAGGTCGAACACGCCCCGCTCGCAGAACGCGTCGACCGCCTCGGCAAGCCCGCTCGAGGCGATCGCGGGGTGGATGTCGCCGATCAGCCGCCGGACGTAGCGCTCCGGGTCGTCGCGGTCCTCGGGCGGCACCTCGTGGGCGGCGAGGCAGGTGGGGTGGAGGTCCACCGGGTGGAGCCGGTCGGCGTCGCGGATCACCTCGAGCAGGCGCAGCTCGGTCGGCAGGTCGAGGCCGTAGCCGGACTTCGCCTCGATCGTGGTGGTGCCGTGCTCGAGGAAGGTGTCGAGGCGGGCGAGGGTGGCCGCGAGCAGCCGGTCGTGGCCGGCGGCGCGGGTGGCGCGCACGGTGGCGTTGATGCCGCCGCCCTCCTGCGCGATCTCCATGTAGCTCGCCCCGCGCAGCCGGCGGTTGAACTCATCCTCCCGGGAGCCCGCCCATGCCGGGTGGGTGTGGGGGTCGACGAAGCCGGGCAGGACGCAGCCGCCCGCCGCGTCGAGCTCGACATCCGGCGCCGGGAAGCTGGCGTCGTGCTCCGCGCGGTCGCCGACGAAGGCGATCCGCCCGTCCTCGCAGCGCACCACCGCTTGCGGGCGAAGCTCCAAGCGGCCGAGATCGGCGCCGCGCCGCGCGCGCTGGCCGGTCGGGGTGGCGACCTGGGAGGCGCCACGGACGAGCAGGCTCATCCCGAGGACTCCGAGGAGCTCCCGGCGCGGCGCTGCAGGACCGCCAGCTGCGGAGTGGCGCGCTCGTCCTGCTCGCGCTTCTGGTCGTCGCGCACGATGCCCTCGAGCACCTCGACCACCCTCATCAGCTCGGACCGCGCCTCGCGGCGCCGCGAGCGCAGCTCGCAGAGCAGCGACTCGATGTTCTGGGCGCGCTGGTTGGCCTCCTCGATCAGCCGCTCGGCGAGGGCGTGGCCGTCGTCGATGATCTTCTGGCTCTCGGTGCGCGCCGCGGCGACCGTCGACTCGGCGGTGCGCTGCGCGGCGACCAGCGCCTCGTGAAGCGCCGTCTCCCGCTCCCGGTAGTCAGCGAGCTCCTGCTCGAGCCGGTGGACCCGCTGCCTGAGCTCGCCGCGGTCGCGGGTCAGCCCCTCGACCGACGTCGCGACCTGCGACAGGAACTCGTGCACCTCCAGCGGCGCGTAGCCGCGCAGGCGCCGCGAGAACTGCTTGCCGAGGATGTCGAGGGCCGAGAGCTCTGGCATGCTGCACCTTCCCGGTCGGATTATCGCACCGAACGGCGTCGAGGCGCCGTGATCTGTCGCATACCGAGGCCGGAAGGCGGAGCGAGCACGAAAAGAGCGCGTCCTGCGGGCGTGCCATTGGTGACACTTTCGGGGTCGCATCTCGCCGGGTTGCACACACCACGCGGGGGTCCCGAAAGTGTCAGCGGTGGCACCCTCGGGGAGCGCCTTGAGAGCATCGGCGTGGAGCGATTTCGAGGCCGGGGCGAACGAGCGGGAACGGGAACGGGAACGGGAACGAACAGGGAAGCGGAAGTGGGCGCGGAGCCCACGCTATACTCCGAGCGACGACCCACGGAGGGACGGGTGGCAGAGATCGCGCTCAGCGTCGAGGACCTCCACAAGAGCTTCGACCCCGGCCTGTTCGAGCGGCGGGTCGACGTGCTCAGGGGCCTGTCCCTGGAGGTGCGCGCCGGCGAGACCTTCGGCTTCCTGGGGCCGAACGGGGCCGGCAAGACCACCACCATCAAGGCGATCACCGGGCTGATCCGGCCGGACCGCGGCCGGATCACGGTCTGCGGCATGGCCCACGACCGGCTCGAGGCGCGGGCGAAGATCGGCTTCATGGCGGAGAGCCCGTACGTCTACAACCACCTCACCGGCCGCGAGTTCCTCGAGTTCCACGCCGAGCTGCTCGGCCTCGACCACGCCCGGGTGGCGGGCCGGGTCGACGAGGTGCTCGGCCTGGTGTCGATGGCCGGACACGCCGGCCGCGCCATGCGCACCTACTCCAAGGGCATGCAGCAGCGGCTGTCGCTCGCGCAGGCGCTGCTCGGCCGGCCCGAGCTGCTGATCCTCGACGAGCCGATGAGCGGTCTCGATCCGGTAGGACGGCGGGACGTGCGCGACATCATCCTGGCCGAGAAGGCGCGCGGCACGACCGTGTTCTTCTCCAGCCACATCATCCCCGACGTGGAGACGATCTGTGACCGGGTCGCGATCCTGGTCGAGGGCACGGTGCGCGCGGTCGGAGAGGTCCGCGAGCTGGTGGCGCAGGAGGCCGACGCCTACGAGCTGTCGTTCGTCGGCGGCGACGGCAGCGCGCTCGCAACGCCGCTGCTGGCGAGACACCAGGGCAGCGACGCGTGGTGGGTCCGGGTTTCCGGCGAGCACCGCGACCGGCTGATCCGGGAGCTCGCGTCCTCGGGCGCCCGGCTGGTGGCGCTGTCGCCGGTCCGCAGCACCCTTGAGGAGTTCGTGCTGCGGCACTACGAGGGAGGCGGGCGATGAGGGCGGTGATGGCGATCGCCCGCAACACCTTCCGCGAGGCCCTGCGGGACCGGGTGCTCTACCTGTTCCTCGGCTTCGCGCTGCTGCTGCTGGCATGCTCGAAGCTGTTCGGCCTGCTGACGGTCGGCGACGAGGGCAAGGTCATCAAGGACTTCGGGCTCGCCGGCATCCAGTTCTTCACGATGCTGATCGCGGTGATGATGAGCGTGCTGCTGATCAGCCGCGAGGTCGACAGCCGGACGGTCTACAACATCCTCGCCAAGCCGGTGCGGCGCTGGCAGTTCCTGATCGGCAAGTACCTCGGGTTGCTGGCCACGGTGGCGTTGAACCTGGCGTTGATGACGGTGGTGCTGGTCGCGGTGACGCTCGTGTACCTGGGCGAGCTGGATGCCGGGCTGCTGTTCGCCGCCGCCATGACCCTGCTCGAGATGGCGCTGCTGACCGCCTTCGCGACCCTGTTCGCGGTCCTGACCCGGCCCATGCTCGGCACCGTCTTCACGCTCGCGGTGTTCGTGATCGGGCACGTGTCCCACGACATCTGGCAGCTCACGCGGCACGTCGACAGCGGGCTGGTGCGACCGCTGGTCGCCGCGCTGTACGCGGTCCTGCCCAACCTCGAGCGCTTCAACTTCAAGTCCGCGGTGGTGCACGACCTGGAGGTCTCCTCGACCGAGGTGGCGCTGGCCGTGGGGTACGGCCTCGCCTACACCGCGATGGTGCTGGTGCTGGCGTGCGCGCGCTTCCGCAGCAAGGACCTGATGTGAGGCGGCGGCTCGCCACACTCGCGGCGGTGCTCGCCCTGGGCTCGATCGCCGTGGTGTGCGGGCAGCGCCTCGAGGCGATCCCGCGGACCGACGTGCTCGGCAAGCAGCTGCTGTACCTGCCGTCGCCGGAGATCCTCCGGCTCGCCAGCCTCGGCAACCGGGGCCTGATGGCCGACCTGTTGTACGTGTGGTCGATCCAGTACTACTCGCAGTTCAAGCTCACCGAGAAGTTCCTCTACCTGGAGACCGTCTTCGAACTGGTGACCGACCTCGATCCGCAGTACTTCGACGCCTACCGGGTCGGCGCCATGATCATGTCGCTGCAGCGGTACGGCGACCCGGCGCAGCACAAGGCCGCGATCGTGCGGCTGTACGAGAAAGGCCTCGCCGCCATGCCGGACAGCTGGGAGCTGGCCGAGGTGGCGGCCTGGGACGCCCACCTGGTGCTCAACGATCGCGAGCTCGCGGTCCGCTGGATCGGGATGGCCGCCGAACGGCCCGGGGCGCCGCCGGACGTCAAGCGGGTCTACGGCCGGTGGCGGGACGACATCCACGGCTGGACGATCGAGGACTCGATCGCCTACTGGGAGGAGGTCGTCGCCGAGGCGACGCGCAAGCCGGACATCAACCTGGCCACCAGCCACCTCTACGACAGCTACGTCACCCTGCACCGCAGGCGGCTCGACCCGCTGCTCGCGTCCGTCCGCCAGCGCACCGGCAGGTGCCCGGGCTCGTGGCAGGAGGTGGTGGAGCAGGGGCTGCTGGCGGAAGCGCCCCTCGACTACCTCGGCAATCCCTACGGCATCGACCCGGACAGCTGCACGCTGCTCGCACGCAAGCGGATCCGCTGGGACTGACGGGCCCTCGTCAGCACCGCTACCGGCTCGCCAGCAGCTGCTCGGAGAGGGCCAGCGCACGCTCGCAGTCGGGCTGCTCCTCGAGCTTGCGGGCGAGCTCGGCGGCGGCGGCCGGGCGGAGCGCCGGGTCGGCGGCGATCGCGCCGAGCAGCGCCTCGGCGTCGTCAGGGCGGACGACCCGGTAGGCCTGGCGCTCGATCAGGGCAGGGTCCGCCGTCGTCCGATCGACCAGCACCATCGCGGTGTCGTCCCAGTAGAGGAGCGCCCACCGCTCGTCCGGGAACCACAGCGCGGAGAAGCCGCGGCGGCCGATCGTCTGCCCGTCGGGGCGCGCCACGGTGAACGGCGGGTTGTAGCGGAGCAGCGCCACCGCGACGCCGTACCGGTCGAGCATCGCCTGCCAGGCCTGCGGGTCGCTGCTGCCGAGGATGGCATGGATCTCCGCGAGCAGCGGCTCGTGGATCTCGTTGCGGTCGTCGAGGAAGGCCTTCCGCTGCGGGTAGAAGTGGCGGATCAGGAAGCCCCCGAAGCGCACGTCGTTGTAGAGCGGCGCGCCCGCGAGGCCCTGCTGCTCGATGAAGGCGAGCGCCCGCACCGGGTAGAAGCGGTCCGAGAAGGAAAGCGCCGGCCGCCGGCCGGGCTGCGCCGTCATCGAGGCCACGACCAGGGCCGCGAGGGCGGCCGCGACCAGCCGCCACGCCGGGCGGCGAGCAGCGGCGCCGCTGCGGCCGAGCGCCGGCAGCGACGCCAGCGCCGGGGCGACCGCGATCGGCAGCAGAGCGAAGAAGAGGCCGACGTTGCGGACGTAGCGCAGGGCGAGCGCGGAGGCCATCAGGAGCAGCGCCCAGCGGGCGAGCCGGCGCTCGCGCACGGCCAGTAGCGCGAGCCCCACTCCGATCGCGACGTAGAGCGGCGGCACGTCGCGGAACGTGGGCGAGATCCACTCCGGGTTGGGGATGTGGGGCAGCCCGACCAGGTGGGCAATTTCGATCGGCACCCGGTAGAGGCGCCAGCCGTAGGGGTTGAGGGCCGGCACGGCGGCCGCCACGGCGAGCCCCAACGCGCCCGAGGCGATCGGCCGGGGGCCGCGCCGCGTCCACAGCCACTGCGCCGACTCGGCGGCCAGCAGGCCGGCGAGCAGGGGAGGCACCACCAGGATGCCGGCGTGGAGGTTGGCGCCCGCCGCCATCAGGACGCCGATCGCGAGCGGCCACCAGCGGCGGGCGCGCTCATGCCGGTGGAGGAAGATCCACACCACCGCCGGCGCGAGCAGCAGCGTCGCGAGCTCGGGCCGCAGGAAGAAGCGGATCCGGGCCCCGTACAGGCAGAGCGCGGCCAGCACCGTCGCGGCGGGCGGCGACAGGCCGCTGCGCAGGCCCCACACCAGCAGCATCACCGCCAGCGCCGCGACCATCAGCGCCCGCGTCAGCACCAGGAGCGGGGCGCCGCCGAGGCGCTCGACGGCGGCGAGCAGCACCTGGAACCCCCACTCGTGGTCGATCCACGGGGTGCCCTCGGCGGTGGTCGAGAAGGGGTCGTCGCGCGGGACCGCGCGATGGTCGAGGACCCAGTTGCCGGACGCGAGGTGCCAGCCGATCGAGGTGTTGGCGATTGCGAACGAGCCGGCGATCAGGCCGAGCGCGGCGATCACCGCCAGCATCGCCCAGGGTGGGCGATCGGGGGCTGCTGCGTCAGTCGTCGTGCCGGCCTCCGTCGAGTACGTAGCGCTCCCACTCGGGCTCGAAGGCGAGCGACGCAGGGGAGGCCATTCGGTCGAGGAACACGATGCCGTCGAGGTGATCGTACTCGTGCTGGAGGACCCGGGCGTGGAAGGAGTCGGCGGTCAGCGAGATCGCCTCCCCGTCGATGGCGCGCCCCTTGAGCTTGACGCGCTCGGCTCGCGGCACCAGCCCGCGCAGGCCCGGGATCGACAGGCAGCCCTCCCAGCCCTCGATCAGCAGGTCGCCGATGGCGCGGATCTCGGGGTTGACGATCACCGTCGGCGCGAGCTCGTCGCGGTCGTCGGCCGACGGCAGCCAGTAGGCGAACAGGCGCAGCGGCTCCGCCACCTGCGGCGCTGCAAGGCCGACCCCCTCGCCCTCGAGCATGGTGCGGACGAGAGCGTCGCCGAGCTCCTTGAGGCGGCCACTGCCGAACCACTCCTCGGGCACCGGCTCGGCGGTGGCTCGCAGCACCGGATGGCCGAGGCGGACGATCTCGAGCAGGCGCGCGGCTGCCGGGTCCGTGATCACGGCTCAACCGCAGCTGCAGCCGCTGCACCCTCCCGACTCGGGCAGGTCGGGGCGGTTGGGGTTGTCGACGGTGAAGCCGGCGCCGCGGCCGTCCTCGACGAAGTCGACGGTCGCGCCTGCCAGGTGGGGCGCGCTGTGCGGGTCGACCAGCACCTTGAGGTCGCCGCTCTCCACCACGGTGTCCCCCTCGCGCTCCTCGTCGAAGGTGAAGCCGTAGGAGAAGCCGCCACAGCCCACGCCCTCGATGTACATCCGGAGCTCCTTGCCGGTGGACTCGGGCATCTGCCGGGCGTAGTCCTTGACCTTCTCGATGGCTCGCTCGGAAAACGAGATCATGGTTCCCTCCCCGCGACCAACGTGCAACCCGGCAGGGCCTCGCCCCTATTCCGCCCCTCGCCCGGGCGGGGCCTCACTCGACACCCCGCGCGGCCAGCCAGCGCTCGGCCTCGATCGCGGCCATGCAGCCGGTGCCGGCCGCCGTGATCGCCTGGCGGTAGTGCGCGTCCTGGACGTCGCCGCAGGCCCAAACGCCGTCGACCGAGGTGCGGGTCGTGCCAGCGACGGTGGTGATGTAGCCGACCTCGTCCATGGCGACCTTGCCCCGGAAGACGTCGGTGTTGGGCCGGTGGCCGATGGCGACGAAGACGCCCTGCGTCGCCAGCTCGCGCTCGCCGCCGGTGACGGTGTCCCGGAGGCGGACCGCGGTGACGCCGCCCTGGCGGGTGCCGATCACCTCGGTGACCACCGAGTTCCACGCGAACTCGAGCTTCGGGTTGGCGAAGGCCCGTTGCTGCATGATCCTCGAGGCCCGCAGCTCGGCGCGGCGATGGATGACCGTCACCTTGGTCGCGAACCGGGTGAGGAAGATCGCCTCCTCGATCGCGGTGTCGCCGCCGCCGACCACCACCACCTCCTTGTCGCGGAAGAAGAAGCCGTCGCAGGTCGCGCACGCCGACACCCCATAGCCCATCAGCTCGGCCTCCGAGGGCAGGCCGAGCAGCCTGGCCGAGGCGCCGGAGGCGATGATCAGGGCGTCGCAGGTCCACTCCCCGCTCTGCGTGGTGCGGACCTCGAACGGCCGCCGGTCGAGCTCGACCGAGGTGACGTCGTCGAACAGCAGCCTGGCGCCGAAGCGCTCGACCTGGGCCTTGGTGCGCTGCATCAGCTCGGGGCCGAGGATGCCCTCGGGGAAGCCGGGGAAGTTCTCGACCTCGGTGGTGATCGTGAGCTGGCCCCCCGGCTGCATGCCCTCGAAGACCACCGGCGCGAGGCCGGCGCGCGCCGTGTAGAGGGCGGCGGTGAGGCCTGCCGGCCCGGAGCCGACGATCAGGACCTTGCTGTGCTGCGCTGCCATCGCGAGCTCCTTGTCGGACCGGGCGCTGCGCGGCAAGCGCCCCGCCCGCGCCGCGGGGCGGGCCCGGGATCGCACCGCCCGCGCAGCCTGCCGCCGCGCGGCCGCCGGGCGACTCTGCATTATCCACGAAACCGGGGCCCGGGCAACCGGCTGCGGTCGGCGGCCAGTAGTGGTAGAAAGGAAAGGAGTGAGGACGACGCGTCTCTGCTGGCTGGTCGCAGCCGCAGTGTCCGTGACCACGTGTCTTCATGCCAGCCTGGTGGAGCTGGCGGAGAGCGGGCAGTGGGAGCGGCTGCTGCTGGTCGCGAACCGGCGCGCCGAGCAGCTCCCGCTGCCGCCCGAGGAGGCCCTGGTGGCCGCGGCGGCGGCGCGAGCCCTCGGCGATCGCCCGGCGGAGCTCCGGCACCTGCGGCGGGCCGCCGAGGGCGGGCCGCTCGCCGACGTCGCCCGCGTCGAGCTGGCCGAGGCGCTGGTCGATGGCGACCCGGCGCAGGCGCTCGACCTGGCCGTGCCGTACGTGCTCCGGGCGGCGACCCGGCCGCTGCGGGACGCGGCGGTCGCCGTGGCGGCCGAGGCGCTGGGGCGCAGTGGGGACGCGGATGCCCGCACGGCGGTCGAGCGGTCGCTGCGCGGGCTGCCGGCCGAGCAGCGCCGGCGGCTCGAGCTGGGGCTGGCGCGGGGCGAGGCCGCCGCAGGACGGGCGCGGCTCGTCCGCCTGCTCGCCTCATCGGCCGCCGACCTGACGGCGCTGGACGCCGCGCGCGCGCTGCAGGCGCTCGGCGGCCTCACCGCCGAGGAGCGCTGGCTGGTGGCCAGGAGCCTGTTCCAGCACGCCCTCTACCGCGAGGCGGAGCCGATCCTGGAGGGGCTGGACGGGGTGGCGAGCCGCGCCATCCCGTCGTGGGAGGTCGCCTTCCTCACCGGCCGGTGCGCCTTCCGCGAGGGCCGCTTCGACGAGGCCGCCGCCCGCTACCGGGTCGCGGCGGGCCGGGCGCCCGGCGTCGAGCGGCGAGCCGAGATAGAGCTCCACCTGGCGCGCGCCCACGAGCTGGCGGGCCGGCTCGACCAGGCGGTCGAGGCCGCGGTGCGCGCGGTGGCGACCCGGCCCGACGACGACCGGCGCCTCTACCTCGCCCGGGTCCGGCTCCGGCTCGACCAGCCGGAGCGCGCGGCCGCGGGCATCCAGCAGCTGCGCGGCCGCAGCGCGCGGGCGCGCGGCGAGCTGCTGCTCGCCGCCTACGACCTGCGCCGGGAGCGATGGGAGGCGGCGCGGCGGCGCCTCGAGGCGATCCGGCGCGGGCCGGCTCGGGGGCCGGCGGCGGTCCTGGCCGCCGGCCTGGCAGCCGATGCGGGGGATGCGGCGGCGGCGATGCGCCTGCTCGACGAGGCCGCCGCCGAGCTCGACCCGTTCTGGGCGGAGCGCGCCCGGGCCCAGATGGCGCGGCTCGAGGGGGGCGTGGTCGGGGCGTGGCGGGAGCGCTGTGCGCGGGCGGCGGCGACGGCCGACCCGGCGTCCCGCCGGCGGGCGCTGGCGCGGTGGGCGGCGCTCGAGATCGATGGCGAGGCGCTCGCCCGGCTCCGGCAGGAGATCGGCGCGGCCGCCGGGCTGCTCGAGGAGGGGGCGGCGCCGTCCTTCCCCGAGGGCCTCGCCGGCCGGCTGTGGCGCGGCGGGCTCCGCCGGACCGCAGTCCGCTGGGACCCGGCCGGCTTTCCGATGCGCAGCGCGGCCGAGGCGCTGTGGTCGGCGCAGCAGCTGCACGCGTTCGGCGCTCCCGACCGCGGCCTGCGTGCCGCCGACGCGGCGTGGCGGATCGCCGGATCGGACCTGCCGGCGCGCGCCTACCCGGAGCGCCTGCAGCGCGCCATGAACCCGCTGCCCTTCCCGGAGCAGACCTGGCGCTCGGCGGTCGAGAGCGCGGTGCCGTGGACGCTGGTCAGCGGGGTCGCGCGCGAGGAGTCGCGGTGGGATGCCGCGGCGATCTCGGGGGTCGGGGCGCGCGGGCTGATGCAGCTGATGCCGGGCACCGCGGCCGAGGTCGCGGCGCGGCGCGGCCTGCCGCCGCCGGCCCTCGAGTCGCTCTTCGATCCCGAGCTCAGCCTCGAGCTGGGGGCGCACGAGCTGGGGCGGCTGTACGGGGCGTTCGCCGGCCAGCCGGCGCCGGTCGCGGCGGCCTACAACGCGGGCGAGGCCCAGGCCCGGCTGTGGCTGGCCGAGTGCGGCACGCCGTGCCCGAGCGAGCGGTACGTGGTCAGCATCAGCTTCGGCGTCACCTCGCGGTACGCGCGGGACGTGCTGGCCGCGGCCGCCGCCTACGCCGACCTCTACGGCCCGACCCCGCTCCTGGCTCCGCAGGAGGCGGGGGCCCCGGGACCGCCGGCCGCGCCGCCCGGGCTCACCAGCGGTGGAACCGGGTCACCTCGAGCTGCTCGGCCGCCGCGTCGAGCCACCGCTCGATCTCGCCGTTGAGCTTTCGCTCCGCGAGCAGCAGGTGCAGCTGCTCCTGCACCTCCTCGAAGGGCGGGGCGGTCTCGCCGGCGCCCTCGATCGGGCGGGCCACCAGCTCCTGGTAGGCCGCCCTCACCTCCTCCGTGCCGACCCGAACCCGGGGCCGCAGGCGCTGCTCGATGAAGGCGCCGACCGCGGCCACCCGCAGCGCGAGCTCGTCGAGATCGGCTGCGGTGAGCCCGCTCGCCGCGAGCGCGGGCGCGACCGCCTCCTCGCCGCCGGCCCTCTCCACGAGGGTGGCGCGGGACGCCGCGACGTCGATGTCGAGGCGGTACAGGGTCCCCGACGCCTCGAGGTCGCGGAACTGCAGCTCGAGGCGAATCCGCGCCTCGAGCAGCCGCGCACCGAGGTCCTCGGCCGTCTCCGCCGGGCCCGGATCGACGAGCCGGACCAGCGCGGCGAGGTGGAGATCGCTGCGCAGGATCGGGGTGTCGCCGACCGCCGCGACGACCTCGTCGATGGTCTCGGCTGCGGCGGGCAAAGTGCACAGAATGAGGGAGATCGCGGTCAAGATGGCAGGCTTCACGGCTGCTATGATAGCAGCGTGACGGAGCAGCCGGGCGAGCCGGGGACCCTGTGGATCGTGGCCACGCCGATCGGCACCCTCGAGGACCTCTCCCCGAGGGCGCGGCGGATCCTCGCCGAGGCGCAGATCATCCTCGCCGAGGATACCCGGGTGACCCGGGGGCTGCTCGCGCATGCCGGGGTCGCGACCGGCCGCCGGCTGCGCTCGTTCCACGACCACAACGAGCGGGAGCGGGTCCCGTGGGTGGTCGAGGAGCTGCGGCAGGGGCGGTCGGTGGCGCTGGTCAGCGACGCCGGCACGCCGGCGATCTCCGACCCCGGCTTCGTGCTGGTCCGGGAAGCGCGCGCCGCCGGGATCGCGGTCGCCAGCGTGCCCGGCCCCTCGGCGTTCACCGCCGCGCTGGCGGCGGCCGGGCAGCCGCCGTTGCCGGCGGTGCTGGCGGGGTTCCTGCCGCCGCAGCGCGCCGCCCGCCGCCGCCGGATCGCCGAGCTCGCTGGGTGGTCCGGGACCGTGGCGTTTCCGCTGTCGCCCCACCGGCTGGGTGAGGAGCTGGCGGACCTGGCCGCCGGCCTCGGCGAGGGCCGGCCGGCGACCCTGCTCGCCGAGCTCAGCAAGCTCCACGAGCGCGCCCTGACCGGCACCCTCGGCGAGCTCGCCCGCTCGAGAGAGTGCGCCTCGCCGCGCGGCGAGTACATGATCGTGGTCGGCCCGCCCGCCGCGGCCCCGGCTCGCGCCGCGACGGCCGCCGAGGTTCGGCAGGCGTACGAGGAGGCGGCGGCCCGCGGCCGCGGCCGCCGGGAGGCGCTGCGGGAGACGGCGCGGCGGCTCGGGATCGGCCGTCGTGAGGTCTTCGCGAGGCTCCTCGAAGATGAGAGAGAGGATCTGCCCAGGTAGCCGCGGCTGAAACCGGGGCCGCCGAGGGCGGGCCTGCGCGCGGCCGGAGAACCCCTGCTGTCTGTGATACTCTCACTGGGCACGGGTGGAGGTGGCACCATGGCACGGCGATGCGGCGCCGCAGTCCTGTTGGCCGTAGCACTGACCCTGCTGGCCGCCGGTTGCGGCACCAAGCCCGTGGTCGGGGTGCTGCTGCCGTCGACGGGCGAGGCCGGGACCTACGGCGAGTCGATCGAGAGCGGGATCCGGCTGGCGGTCACCGTGTACCGCGAGAAGAGCCTCCTCCCCAGGGGCTTCGAGGTGGTGTGGGCGGACTCGGCTTCGGACCCCGCCCGGGCGGTGACGGAGCTGAAGAAGATGGTCCGCGACCGCGGCGCTCGCCTGGTGATCGGCGGTGCGACCAGCGCCGAGGCGAGGGCCATCCTGCCGGAGCTCGAGCGGCTCGGCGTGGTCTGCCTGTCACCGTCGGCGTCGGCCCCCGATCTCGCGAAGCAGTCCAGCCTGTTCTTCAGGATCTATCCCTCGGATGAGCTCGAGGGGCACACCGCGGCGACCTTCCTCTATGAGCGTCTCGGGCAGAAGCAGGTGGTCGTCTACCAGGGCAACGACGAGTACGTCCGGGGCATCGAGCCGGCGTTCCGCAAGCAGTTCGAGGACGCGCTTCGCGGCTCGGTGGCCGCCGTGATCTCGCTTGATGAGGCCGGGTGGCGCGAGCGCTCGGCGCTCGCTCTCAACTCGACCGGGGTCGGGGCGGTCTACGTCGTCGGCTTCGCCGGGGAGACCCTGGAGGTTCTCAGGCACCTCGCGGAGCAGCAGTTCGCCGGCCGGGTGGTGGCCTCCTCGGCGTTCTACTCCACCCAGGTGATCCGCGAGGCCGGGCCGCTCGCCGAGGGCGTCCTGTTCCCGCTGCCGCCCTTCGACCGGACCTCGGAGAAGGAGCCGGTGCTGAGCTTCGTCAACCGCTACATGGACGCCTACAACCGGGCGCCGGACGTGTTCGCGGCCCACGGCTACGATGCCATGCGCTACACCATCGAGGTCATGCGGCTGGCCCCCGGCCAGCTCACCGAGATCCGCCAGGGGATGCAGTTCGGGGTGAGGGACTTCATGGGCGTGACCGGGCCGATCGTGTTCGACGACTTCGGCGGGGTCAAGCACTACCCGAAGATGTTCGTGGTCAAGGGAGGCCAGGTCCTGAGCTACGAGCGCTGGCTGGAAGGCGAACGGTCGAGGATCTTCCGCGACGTTCAGGACATACTCTTCAACAAGGGCTGAGCCGCGATGCGCGCGCTCGGCCTGCTGTGGCGGCACCGCGCGCTGATCGCGGTGCTGGTGCGGCGCGAGCTGACGGCCCGCTACCGGGCGTCGGTGCTCGGCTTCTTCTGGTCCCTGCTCAACCCGCTGCTGCTGCTCGCCGTCTACGCGGTGGTCTTCACCACCATCTTCCAGCCGCGGTTCCCGGGCGGCGATCCCTACCCGCTGTTCCTGTTCAGCGGGCTGCTGCCGTGGCTGTTCCTGTCGGGGGCCGCGCTCGACGCCTCGGTGACGATGGTCGACAACGGGCCGCTGCTGGCCAAGGTGATGTGCCCGCCGGAGCTCTTCCCGGCGGTGACCGTGGTCTCGCACCTCGTCCACCTGGTGCTGGCGCTGCCGGTGCTGATCGCGGCGCTGGCGTGGAGCGCGGTCGCCGGCTGGCACCCCTTTCCGTGGACGGCCGTCCTGCTTCCGGCCGCGCTCGTCCCGTGGCTGCTGGTGACCGCGGGTGTCGCGTCGGCGGTGGCGGCCCTGTCGGTCCACTACCGTGACCTGCGCGATCTGCTCGGCCACCTCCTCAACCTCGTCTTCTTCGCGTCGCCCATCATCTACTCGCTCGACGGGCTCGAGGTGCCGGCCCTGCTGCGGCGCGCCCTCCTGCTCAACCCGCTGGCGCCGCTGGTCGAGGTGTTCCGGGACGTCGCGTTCGCCGGCCGGGTGGGCTCACTCTCCGACTGGGCGATCGCGCTCGCGGTCGGCATCGTGACGTGGGGCCTCGGGACGTGGGTGTTCAGCCGTTACCGCGACACCCTGGTGGAGTCGGTGTGAGGGGGGCGATCAGCCTTGTCGGCGTGCGCAAGGTCTTCCGCTGGCGGGGGCCGCGCCGGCGCCACGAGACCGTCAAGGGGGCGATCTTCCACCACCGGCTGACCGGCCGGGCGTCGCGCTTCGAGGAGTTCGTGGCCCTCGACGGCATCGACCTCGAGGTGGCGCCCGGCGAGGCGGTCGCCGTGATCGGCCCCAACGGCTCGGGCAAGTCGACCCTGCTCAAGCTCGCGAGCGGGATCCTGCGGCCGACCGAGGGCGCGGTCGCGGTCGACGGCCGGGTCACGGCGCTGATCGAGCTCGGCGCCGGCTTCCACCCCGAGATCACCGGCCGCGAGAACGTGGTCATCAACGGCATGCTGCTCGGCCTGTCGCGGCGAGAGGTGGAGCGGCGAATGGCGGAGATCGTCGCCTTCGCCGACCTCGGGACGTTCATCGACCAGCCGGTGAAGACCTACTCGTCGGGGATGTACGTCCGGCTCGGCTTCGCGGTCGCGGTGTCGGTGGAGCCCGACATCCTGCTCATCGACGAGGTGCTGGCGGTCGGCGACGAGGCGTTCACGCGGCGGGGGCTCGACCGGCTGGCCCGGATGCGCCGGCGCGGCGTCACCATGGTGCTGGTCTCCCACGACCTCGACCTGGTGGGCCGCTTCGCCGACCGCGCGGTCTACCTGCGGGGGGGGCGGGTGGCGGCCGACGGCGCGCCCGACGCCGTGATCGCGCGCTACCGCAGCGACGTCGCCGGCGGCGAGGCGGCCGCCCAGGCGAACCTGGCCCCGGTCCGGGTGGTCGAGGAGGGACGGCGGTGGGGCAACGGCGACGTCGAGATCCTCGGCGTCGCGGTGTCGACCGGCGGCGTCGAGCAGCGGCTGATCCCGAGCGGCGCGCCGTGCGCGGTCCACATCTCCTACCGGGTCCACCGCCCGGTCGAGGACTTCGTGTTCGGGGTCGCCTGGCAGCGGCTCGACGGGACGGCGGTGGGCGGTCACAACACCGCGCTCGACGGGCTGCGCCCGCGGCTGCTCGCCGCCGACGGCGAGGTGCGCTGCCGCTACGACGCCCTGGCGCTGGCGCCCGGCGACTACCAGCTCGACGCGGCCGTCCACCGGACCGACGGGCTGGCCTACGACTACTGGTGCGATGCGGCGCGGGTCCGGGTCACGGCGGCCGTCGACTGGCCCGGGATCTGGGCGCCGCGGCACCGCTGGGAGGGCGACGGTCCCCGGTGGGAGTGACGTGGTGGGTCACGCCGCCGCCCGCGATCTGACGCGGAGCGTCACGCCGGCCTGTCCATGGCTTGAGCAGTGGCTGGCACGCAACTTGCTCTGCTTCGGCACGTGATTGAAAGGAGGACTGCAAGATGAGGAAGAACCGTGGTTTCACCCTGATCGAGCTGCTCATCGTTGTGGCAATCATCGGGATCATCGCGGCGATCGCGATTCCGAACCTGCTGAACGCCATCCACCGCGGCCGCCAGAAGAGGTCGATGGCCGACATGCGCACCATCGGCACCGCCATCGGGACCTACGCGACCGACATGAACTTCTACCCGCGCGGCATGGCCGCCCTGACCGACTTCGAGCCGCACCTGACCCCGGTCTACATCCGGCGCCTGCCCCCGCGCGACGGCTGGAACACCACCTACAACGCGTTCACCGACGCTGCCGGCGACCACTACACCATCGAGTCGTGGGGCAAGAACAAGACCGACGACGGCTGCGTCGTGGGCCAGGAGACCCAGGAGTTCGACTGCGACATCTGCCACCTCGACGGCATGTTCGTCCAGTGGCCGGAAGGCATCCAGAGAGAATAGCCTGCTCCTGCATCGGCACGAGGGGGGCGCTGGGCGCCCCCCTTTTTTGATACCCTCGCGGCGTGCCCCAGATCGCCCTGCTCGGCGTGGCGCTCCTCACGGCGTGGCGGCCCGCGGAGACCACGGCCGCGACCCCCCTCATCATCGCGCTCGCGGTGCTCGCCCTGCTGCCGTGGGCCCACCGGCGCACCGCCGGCAGCGCCCTCGCCCGGGGCTGGATCGCGTGCCTGGCGGTCGTGGTGGGCGCGGCGCTCAGCGCGGCCGGCGGCGAGGACCGCGCGACCGCGGCCGCCGAGCTCGCGCTGGCGGCGGCGGTGGCCTCGCTGGCGTGGACCGCGTCCAGGGAGGAGGCCCCCGAGCGGCTCCACCGGCTGCTGGCGCTCGGCCTGGCCGCCCTCGCGCTGTGGGCGCTCTATCAGGTGACGGTGGGCTTCGAGCGGGCGCAGCTCGCCGTCGGGACGCTGCCGGAGGCGTTGCAGGCCAACGCCGAGGAGCGGATCTCAAGCGGCCGCGCCTTCGCCTCGCTGCTGCTGCCCGGGCACCTCGCGGTGGTGCTGGCGACCGCGCTGCCGATCCTGGCCGCGGCGGTGCGGCGATCGTGGCGGGCGGCGGGCTGGCTCGCCGGCGCGCTGCTGTGCGGCGCCGGGCTGCTGCTGACCCGGTCGCCGATCGGGATCGCCCTCGCGGTGCTGGCCCTCGGAGCGCTCGCCGCCCGCCGGCGCCGGGCGCTGCTGGTGGCCGGCCTGGTCGCGCTGGCGGCCGGCCTGGCGGTGGTGGTGGCGTCGCGCGGCGACGTCGCTGCGCTCGACCCGGTGCGGCTGCGCGTCGACAACTGGCAGACCGCGATCTGGGCGTGGCAGTCGTCGCCGCTGACCGGGGTCGGGCTCGGCAGCTACGGCCAGGCCACCCGGGCGGTGCCGCTCGCGGTCGGCAACCTGCCGGCCCACGCCCACTCGCTGCCGCTCGAGTGGCTGGCCGAGCTCGGGATCGTCGGGCTGCTCGCCGCTGCCGCCGGGATCGCCTGGCTGGCCGACCTGCTGCGCCGCCTGTGGCCGCGGCGGCCCGAGTTGGCGATCGCTTTGGCGGTGGCCCCCCTCCACAACCTGGCCGACTTCTCGCTCTACACGAGCGGCGTCGCCGTGCCGTGGGCGGTCCTCCTCGGCTGGGGGGCGGCTGCCGCGCGTCCCGGCCGCGAGCCGGCCGCGCCCGGGCGCGGCCGTGAGCTGATGGTCGCGGCGGCCGCTCTGGCGGTGGCCGCCGCTCTGCTCCACCTCACCAGCGCGACCGTCGAGTCCGCGGCGCGAGCGGCGGCCACGCCGGCGCAGCGGGTCGACGGCGCGCTGCGCGCCCAGCGGTTGGGGCCATGGCGAACGACGCCGCCGCTGCTGGCGGCCACGTCCGCGGTCGAGGCGGCCGACGGCGAACAGCTGACCGCCGCTGCCGGTGCGCTCGAGCGGGCGCGGCGATGGCGGCCGCGCTCGGCGGCGCTGGCGGCCGCGGCGGCCGAGGTCGCGCTGGTGCGCGGGCGGGTGCCGACGGCGGCGGCCGGTGCCTGGACGGCCCAGCACGTGCAGCCCCGCTCCGGGGAGTGGCGCGACGCCTGGAACGCGTTGTCAACCAGGCTCGAGGCAGCGGACGATGCGGCCCGGCCATGACGCCGTGCCGCTGCTGGCGACCGCCGCGGTCGCGCTGGCGGTCGCGCTCGGCGGCGCCTTCGCGCCCGGGCCGCGGCTGGCGGTCGCGCTCCTCCTCGCCGGCATCGCCGCCTGGCTCGCCGCCGGAGCGGTGCGGGGACCGCTCGCCGAGGAGTGGCTGGCGCTGGCGGTGATTGGCTGGGGCGGCGTGAGCGCCGCCCTGGCGACCGGCTACCCGCTCGCCGCGAAGCAGACGGTCGGCGGCTGGCTGGTGGCGTGGGTCGTCTGGGTGGCGGCGCGGCGGGCCGGGGAGGCGCGGCGGCGGTGGTGCGGCCTGCTGCTGGCCACGGCGGCGGTCATGGTCGCGGCTGTCGTACTGGCCGAGTGCGCGGGGGCGGGCCGGCTGCGGCTGGGCGGGCTGTTCGTCAATCCGAACGTGGCCGCTGCCGTGCTGGTCCCGGTGCTGCCGGCGCTGGCGCTGGTGCGGTCGCCGCGCCGGCGCTGGCCGGCGTTTGCCGCGGCGCTGGTGGTGGTGGCCGGGGTCGTGGGCACCGGCTCGCGGGCGGGCCTGCTGGCGCTGGTGGTGGTGGTCGGGACGATGCTGCCGAGGGGCCGGCTGCGGACGGTGGGCGTCGCGGTGGCGGTGGCCGCGGCCGGCGCCTTCCTGGCGTGGCGGTTCGCCGCGGCGCCGGACGCCCTGGCCTGGCACCGGGTCGCGATCTGGCGGGCGCTGTGGCCGCTGGTCGCCGCCTCGCCGATCCATGGCGTCGGGCCGGGGTGGCTCGAGGAGGCGACCGGGGCGGCGCGGATCGCCCACGAGGGCGGGCTCGCCCGCTGGGGGCACGTCATCGGCAGCGCGGAGTCGACGCTGTTCGGCCTGCTCTTGCGAACCGGGCTGGTCGGGCTCGGCCTGGCGGCCGCGGCCGCCGTCGCCTGGTGGCGGCGCGCCCGCCGCTGCTGCGACCGGCTGCCGGCCGCGGCGCCGGCGGTGCTCGCCGGGATGGCCGTGATGGCGCTGTTCCACGACTTCCTCGATGTCGACGTCGTGCTCTGGTGGTGGGCCGCGCTGGCCGGTCTCGCGCTGCCGCTCGGCCCTTCGCCGGCAGCCGTCACGCCGGCCGGCGCCGGGCTGCGGCTGCGGGTCCCGGCGGCGCTCGCCCTGGCCTTCGCGCTGCTGTGGAGCGTCGGCACGCCGGCCCTGGCGCGCCGGGTGTGGTGGGGCGCGCCCTCGACCGCGGCCCTCGCCGACCGGGCGCAGCGGGTCGAGCCCTGGTTCGCCGAGCCGGTCGAGTGGCGAGTGGGCGAGCTGCTGGCGCGGCGGCAGTGGACGTGGCAGGAGGCAGCCGAGGCGATCAGCTGGAGCCGCCGCGCGGCCGAGCTCCATCCCGGTGGGGTGCGCGCCTGGTCGGCGCTCGGCGATGTCCATGCCCGGGTCGCGGCCGAGCTCGGTCCCTGGCCGGACGCGCTCGATGGGGCGAGGGAGGGCTTCGGCAGGGCGACCGCGCTCGAGCCGCACCTGCCCTGGCACTGGCTGCGCTGGGCCGCCTTCGAGCGCTCGCTGGGGCGGCTCGACGAGGCCAGCCGGCTGGCCGGCCGCGCGCTCGAGGAGGAGCCCAGGTTCGTGCGCGGCTGGCTGCTGCGATGCCGCCTGGCCGTCGATCGCGGCGACCTGGCTGAGGCACGCGGGTGCTTCGAGCGGGCGCGCTCGGCGGCGCTCGAGGGCCGGCGGCGGTCGCTTTCAGACTACGAGCGCGACCTGCTGCTCGCGCCGCCGTGGCAGGTGCGCGAGCTGGCCGCGGAGCTTGCCGTGCCGGACGCGGAGGGGCTCCGGTGAACGGCGCGAGCGCCGGGCGCCGGCCGGCCCACGGAGGCTCGCCGTGCGGGTGCTGATCGTCGCCTACTACTACCCGCCGACCAGCTCGGGTGGCAGCGCGCGGCCGGTCGCGATGGTCAAGCATCTGAGGAGGCTCGGCCACGAGGTCTCGGTGCTGACCCACGGCTACCGCCGCCCGGACGTCCTCGAGGGTGACGAGCTCAGGATCTACGATCCGAGCCACAATCGGGACCGGGCCGGCGCCGGCGCGCTCCGGTGGCTGCCGCGGAGGCTGCTGAGCGCAGGCATCAACCTCGCCGGCGGCTACCACTCGATCTACTCGGCCTGGAAGGCGCGGGTGCTCGGCCGCGCCGACCGGCTGGTTGCGGGCGCGCGGCCGGAGGTGCTGCTCGCCACCTACCCGCCGATCGAGGACCTCGAGATCGGGCTCGCGGTGGCGGAGCGACACCACATCCCCCTGGTCGCCGACTTCCGCGACGGCCTGCTGTTCGAGCCGATCGAGCGCGTCCGGATCCGGCGCCACCGCTGCGTCGCGGAGCGCTACCGCGAAGTGGAGCGAGCGGTCGCCGAGCGCGCCGCGGCGGTGGTCACCGTCTTCCCGAGCCTGTCGGCCTACTTCGGCCAGGCGCATGGCCGCAGCGACGCGGTGACGATCACCAACGGCTTCGACCCGGAAGACTTCGCGGGCCTGCCGCCGTCGGGCCTGCTCGACTCGGCGGCCTGCAACATCGTCCACAGCGGGCGCTTCGCGGGCTCGTACGGCGGCCGCGACGTGCGGCCGCTCGTCGACGCCCTGACGCGGCTTCATGACGAGGGCGGGGCGGCCGCCCGCGGCCTCCGGCTCCACCTGATCGGCGAGCTGACCGCCCGCGAGCGGCGGTGCGTTCGCGGCCTGGCCGGCCGCGGGATGGTGATCGAGCACGGGGGGCTGCCGCGGCCGCGGGCGCTCGCGGCGCAGACCGAGGCCGATGCCCTGCTCCTGCTCACCGGCGCCGACCGGCCGGGGAGCGCCCCGGGGAAGCTGTTCGAGTACCTCGGCGCCGGCCGGCCGATCCTCGGGCTGACTGCCGGCTCGTTCGCGGAGGAGGTCATCCGCTCCACCGCCACCGGCTGGACGGTCGACCCCGCCGACCGCGACGGCATCGCCGGCCTGCTCCGGCGGGCGGCCGGCGGCGAGCTGACGCTCGCGGCCCTCGTCCCCGACCGGGAGCGGATCGCCGAGTACTCCAGGGAGCGGCTGATCGCCCGGCTTGACGGCATCCTGCGGCGGGTGCGGGCCGGGGCGTGAGCCGGCGCGGGTTTCCCGCAGGGCCGGGGCGATTGCTACCATGAGTCCGTGAGCCTCTCCCCGATGGTCTCGGTCGTCGTGCCGGTGCTCGACCAGGCCGCGGGCCTCCGGGCCACCCTCGAGGCGCTGGCCGGCCAGACCCTCGCGCGGTCGAGCTTCGAGGTGGTGGTCGTCGACAACGGGTCCACCGACGCCACCCTCGAGGTCGCGGCCGGCTGGAGCGCCGGCCACCCCGAGGTCCGGATGGCGTCCGAGCGGGAGGCCAGGGGCTCGTACGCGGCGCGCAACCGCGGGCTCGAGCACGCGACCGCCGCGGTGATCGCGTTCACCGACGCGGACTGCCGCCCGGACCCGCGCTGGCTCGAGGCGGGGCTCGCCGCGCTCGAGGGGGCCGAAGTGGTGGCCGGGCGGATCGAGATGACCTTCCGGCGCGGCCGGCCGAACCTCTGGGAGTACCTCGACGCGGCGACGTGGCTCGACCAGCGCCACTACATCGAGGCGCACGGGTTCGGGGCCACCGCCAACCTGTTCGTGCGGCGCCGGGTGCTCGAAGCGGTCGGCCGCTTTCGGACCGACCTGGCGTCCGGCGGCGACTACGAGCTCGGACGGCGGCTGGAGCGCCACGGAGTGCGCGTGGGCTATGCCCCGGACGCGGTGGTGCGGCATCCCGCGCGGGCCGGCGCCGGCGCCGTCCTGGCCAAGGCCAAGCGGGTCGCGCACGGCGTGCAGCGGCTCGAGCGGCTCGGGCTGCTCGAGCACAACCGGATGTCGTGGAGACACGTCATGCCGGTGCGGCACTACCCGGCGATCCCCGGCCAGCCGCTGTCCCCGGCGCGCCGGCTGGCGGTGGCGGCCCTCGCCAACGGCCTCAAGTGCTGGAGCCTGCTGTGGCGGCTGCTGTGAGCGGATCCGCGGCCGCGGCCGGTCCACGCCGCCCCGGCGCACCGCGGCGGGTGCTCGTTGTCCAGCCGTTCTGGGGCCGCCCCTCCAACCGCTTCCTCGAGCGGCACCTCGAGGTGCTGGCTGACCGCGGCGCGCTGGCGGCGGCGGCCGTGCTCTACCCGACCCTGCGCCGCAGCTGGCGGGGCGTTCCGGTGGTCAGCCTGAGCGATGCCGCGTCCACCGCGGGACGCGGCCGGTGGCTGGCCCGCGCCCTGCTGCGGCGGGCCGGCGTGGCGCCGGCGGCCCTGGATCGGCGACCCGGCGACGGCCTCCGCCGCGTCCTCGAGTCCACTCCGGTGGACGCCGTCCTGTGCCAGTACGCCACCACCGCCGCGGCCCTCTGGGAGGTGCTGCGGGAGTCGCGATGCGACCTCTTCGTGCACCTGCATGGCGCCGACACGGTCGAGTCGATGTGCCCGGCCGGCCACCGCGATCGGCTGCGGGAGATCTCCGGCCGGGCACTGATGATCTGCAACTCGCAGCAGACACGGCGGGTCGTGGCCGGCTGGGGCCTGGCCGACCAGCGCATGGTGGTCAAGCCCCTTGGCGTGGAGGTGCCGGTGCAGGCGCCGGAGCGCCCGCTTCGCGACGAGGTCACCGTGCTCCAGCTCGGGCGCCTGGTCGGCGTCAAGGGCCCAGGCCACACCATCCGGGCCTTCGAGCGGGCCTGCGAGCGGGGCCTCCGGGGACGCCTGCTGCTGGTCGGCGACGGACCGCTGCGGGAGGAGTGCGACCGGCTGGTCCGGCAGTCGCCGTGGCGGCACCGCATCGTCCGCAAGGGCGCCGTGGCCTGGGAGGAGGGCCGGAGGCTGCGCCGAGAAGCGGACATCGCGACCCAGCACAACTGCCAGGACCCGGCGACCGGACAGGTCGAGGCGTTCGGCGTCGCTGTGGTGGAGGCGATGGCCGAGGGGCTGCCGGTGGTCGGCACCCGCAGCGGCGGGGTGGTCGAGATCGTGGTCGATGGCGTGACCGGGATCCTGGTCGAGCCCGGGGACGAGGAGGGCCAGGCCGCGGCCCTGCTCCGGCTGGCGGCGGACCCCGAGCTGCGTGCGGCGATGGGGGCCGCGGGCTGGCAGAGGGCGCGCGACTGCTTCTCGGTGGAGCGGGGGGCGCGCCGGCTGCTGGAGATCCTGGGCGTGGAGTGACTGTCGACCAACCGTGGATGGAGGCTGGAAGGGATGGCATCGGTGACCGAGCGCGCCGGCGACCCGCAGGTGGAACCTCCACCGCTGGTGACGGTCCTCACCCCCGCCTACAACCGGGCCGGCCTGCTGCCGGAGACCATCGAGAGCGTCCTCGACCAGGACTACCCGAGCTTCGAGTACGTACTGCTGGATGACGGCTCCACCGACGAGACGCCGGAGGTGGCGGCGCGCTACGCCGGCCGGGTCCGCTACCTGCGCCACGACAACCTGGGGGAGGCGAGGACCGTCAACCGTGGCCTCGAGGAGGCGCGCGGCGAGCTGATCGCGGTCGTCAACTCGGACGACCCGGTGCGCCCCGGCTTCCTGTCGGCGATGGTCGCGGCGCTCGCGGCCCACCCGGAGGCCGTCGTCGCCTACCCGGACTGGGAGCTCATCGACCGCGACTCGCGGGTGGTCGAGGTCCGGCACGCCCCCGAGCACGACTTCGAGCGGATGGTGGCCGCCAACTGGTGCTACATCGGGCCCGGCGCCGTGTTCCGGCGGCGGCTGGTCGAGCGGATCGGCGGCCGCGACCCGAGCTACCGGCAGGTCGGCGACCTCGACTTCTGGCTGCGGGCCGGCCTCCACGGCCCGTTCGTGCACGTGCCGCGGGCCCTCGCCACGTGGCGAAGCCATCCCGGGTCGACCTCGGTCGCCGACGTCAGCGATGAGAAGGTTGCCGAGTACGTGCGGGTCATGGAGCGCTTCTTCGAGCAGCCCGGGATGGGGCCCGAGCTGCTGCGGCTGCGTCCGCAGGCGCTGGCGATGGCCCACCACATCGCGGCCCTCAAGACGATGTGGCGCCGCCGGCCGCTGGCGCGCCGTCACCTGGCGCGCTCGCTGCGGCTCCACCCGACGCTGCGTTCCCGCCACCCATCGCACCCGAGGTCGCTCAAGATCATCCTGCGCACGTTCCTGCTGCCGCAGGCGCTCGACCGCGCCCTGCTGACGCGCTGGATGCGGCTGCGGTACGGGCGGCAGCCGAGCATCTGACGGGCGTCGGGCGTCAGTGTCCAGGCGGTGCGAAGCCCAGCACGATCCTGGCGACCGTGCCGCTGACCTGCTGCGCCAGGTACTCGTCGGGCGGTCGCCAGTCGGTGCCGCGGCCGAGCGCGACCCGTACGCAGCGGACCACGTCATCGGGCTCGGCGCCGCTCAGGATGTTGCTGCCGCAGTCGATCGTCTCCGAGCGCTCGGTGACGTCGCGCAGGGTGACGTTCGGGATGCCGAGGATGCAGCACTCCTCCTGGACGGTGCCGCTGTCGGTCAGCACCAGGCGGGCCTCGCGCTCGAGGGCGATGAAGTCGAAGAAGCCGAACGGATCGACGAAGCGGACATCGCATCGGGAGGACCCCAGGCCGAGCGCGTCGAGCCGCGAGCGGGTCCGCGGGTGGGTGCTGACCACCACCGGCAGGCCGAGCTCGCCCTGGACGCGCTCGAGGGCCTCGACCAGCCTGGCGAGGCGCTCCTCGAGATCCACGTTCTCGGCCCGGTGCAGGGTGACCAGGCAGTACTCCTTGGCCCGCAGGCCGAGGCTGGACAGGGCCGGCGAGGCCTCGATCGCGCTGTCGAAATGGCGGATCACCTCCCAGATCGGGTTGCCGACGACGTGGATGCGGCGGCCGGCGATGCCCTCTGCCAGCAGGTTGTCGCGGCTGCGCCGGGTGTATGGCATGAGCACGTCCGAGGCGTGGTCGATGACTCTCCGGTTGATCTCCTCCGGCACCCGGTCGTCGTAGCAGCGGTTGCCGGCCTCGAGGTGGTAGACGGGGATGCCGTGGCGCTTGGCGACGAGCGAGGAGAGGCCGCTGTTGGTGTCGCCGAGAATCAGCAGGCGGTCGGGCCGCTCCGCGAGCAGCACCCGCTCGGCGCCGGCCAGGATCTGGCCCACCTGGTCGCCGAAGCCGGTGGCGTGCACGTTGAGATGGTGGTCGGGGGCCCGCAGGCCGAGCTCGTCGAAGAACAGCTGGCTGAGCGACGGCGCGAAGTTCTGGCCGGTGTGCACCAGCACGTGGTCGCACCGCTCGTCGAGCAGCGGGATGATCCGGGACAGCCGGATGATCTCCGGCCGGGTGCCGAGCACGGTCATGACCTTCATCGCAGCAGGTCTCCCTCGCGCCGCAGCAGCCGGTCCGCGGCGAGGCCGTGGCGCCGCAGGAGCTCGGCGCACTGGTCCACGGTCATCAGAGCGTCGGCGGAGCTGTACTCGACGCCGAGCGGCTGCCCGGGCTCATCCGTTCGCAGCTCGGGCAGGATCGGCAGGATGACGTAGTGGTCGCCGCGGGCGATCGTCCGGTGCGCCTCCTCCTCGGAGACCAGGATCTCGTGGGTCTTCTCGCCGGGCCGGATACCGGTGAACACGATCGCCACCTCGCGGTCCCCGATCAGGGCCTTCGCGACGTCGGTCATCCGAGCCGCCGGCACCCGGGGGACGTAGGTCTCCCCGGCGCGGGCCTGGCCGATGGCGGCGAAGATGGTGTCCACGGCCTGGTCGAGGCTGAGCAGGAAGCGGGTCATCTCCTCGGTGGTGATCGTCACCGGGCCGCCGCCTGCGATCTGCTCGATGAACAGCGGGATCACGGACCCGCGGGACGCCAGCACGTTGCCGTAGCGGACGCACATGAAGCGGGTGCCCGGGCAGTCGAGGTTGGCCCGGATGAGGAGCCGCTCCTGGATCGCCTTGGTCATGCCCATGACGTTGACCGGCTTGCAGGCCTTGTCGGTGGAGATGCCGACCACGGCCTCGACGCCGAGCCGGTGCTCGCGGATCGCCCGGACGATGTTCTCCGGTCCGCCGACGTTGGTCGACACCGCCTCGAACGGGAAGTACTCGCAGGTCGGGACCTGCTTGAGCGCGGCGGCGTTGAACACCACGTCCGCATCGCGCAGCACCGCCGCGACCGCGTGCGGGTCGCGCACGTCGCCGATCCGGAAGTCGAGCAGGCGGGCGAAGTTCGAGTAGATGACCTCGTCGGTCGCGGAGTGCCGATCGAGGTAGCCGACGCGCATCTGGTGCTGCTTGGCCTCGTCGCGCGAGAACACGATGACCTTGGCCGGCAGGCCGAGCTCGCCGCCGAGCAGCCGGCGCACCAGCACCTGGCCCAGTGAGCCGGTCCCGCCGGTGACCAGCACCCGCTTGCCCTCAATTGGCTTCATGGCGTCCTCTCCACTCGTCGTACGGTGTCGGGTCGGCCGCGAGGCCCGCGATCATGCTATCCCACGACGGCACCGCGATCCCGGTGGCGGCCGCGAACCGGGACCCGTCCAGGCTGCGGTCGAGCCGCGGCTCGTCCACCGGGTCGATCGCGATGCCGAGGCCGAGGGCCCGGTTGACCCGCTCGAGCAGCTCGAGCTTCGAGATCGGCGCGCCCGCCACATGAAACAGTCCCTCGAGGCCGCCGTGATCGGACACCAGAGCCGCGATCACCCGCGACAGGGCCGCCGTCGCCAAGCCCGAGAACACGGCGTTCCGGAAGCCGCGGACGCGGCCGCCGCGCCGCGAGATCAGCCACTCCAGCAGCCCGGCGTGCCCGGAGAGCTCGCGGCCGATCATCGAGGTCCGCAGCGTCAGGCAGCCGTCGCCCGTGACCTCGCCGAGCAGCTTGCTGCGGCCGTAGAGATCCACCGGGTCGGGCTGGTCGTCCTCGGTGTAGCCGCCCCGCAGGCCGCTGAACACGCAGTCGGTGCTGATCTGGATCAGGCGGCAGCCGCGGTCGCCGCACAGCCGCGCGAGCAGCTGCGGGAGCTGCGCGTTGACCTTCATCGTCTGCTCCGCGTCGGCCGCCGCCGCGCGCTGCTTGACGACGCCGATGCAGTTGACGACGACCTCCGGCCGAGCACGCGCGACCGCCGTTGCCACGGTCTCGAAGTCGGTCGCCTCGACGCCACCGATCCCGCGCCCGTGGTCGGGGTCGAAGGGGTAACTGCGCCAGGGGGGGCCGCCGGCCCGCAGGGTGACGAAGGTGTCGAAGCGGTCGCGAAGGGTCTGGAACAGCTTGTGACCGAGCATGCCGTCGCCGCCGAGGATGAGGACCGGCTGCTTCATGGCGCGGCCGCCGCTCCCGCGGAGGCGGACCGGGGCAGGCCTGCGGCGAGGCGCTCGTAGAGCGCGATCACCCGGGGCGCGATCGATGCGCGGTCGGCGAGCTGCCGCACCCGCGTGCGGTTGGCCTCCGCGCAGCGTTCGACGAGCCCGTCGTCGGTCATGGCCTTGGTCAACGCCGCGGCGATCTCCTCCGGCCACAGGTTGCGGGCCCAGAGCACCCCGTCACCGTCCCCGGCCGCGGCGCGAATGGCGTCGAGCGGCGACACCACCGGGAGGGCGCCGGCCGCCATCGCCTCCAGCATCGTGTTGGGGGTGCCGTCGACCAGCGACGGCGCCAGCATGACGCGCGCGCGGGACATCAGCTCGAGGGCGGCGTCCCGCGAGATCCGGGCGTGGACCTCGATTCGCTCCGCGATCTCGCCGGGCAGCGCGGCCACCGCCGACCTCACCTCGTCGTTCGCGGCGAGCATCACGATCCGGCAGGGCTGGATGTCCCGCCACGCCTGCCGGATGCCCTCGATGACCGGAAGGGCCTTCGACCAGCGGGACTCGTAGGCCTTGGGCATCAGGGCCAGGCGGCGGGCCGAGGGGGGCTCGCTGGCCGCGGCCCGTGCCGCCTCGAGGTCGATGCCGCCGGTGCCGGGGACCGGCGCGAAGTCCGGGATCCGGTCCGCCGGCGTGCCGAGCTCCCGCGCGAGGTCGAGCGCAGGCCGGTTGTCGGCGAGAAGGCTGTCGCAGCGACGCAGGGCCCGCGCCGGCTCAGGACGGTCCCGCAGGTCGTGCCGGATGGCCTCGACGTCGGAGCCTCCCCAGAGCTGGAGCACCCACCGCGGCGGCGCCGCGATCCGGCGCTGCTCGAGCGCGCGCAGCCAGAGCAGCCCCGGGCCGTTGAGGGCGAAGGTGTGGACGACGTCAGGCCGCCAGCGGCGGACGATCCGCGCGAGCCAGGCAAGCTCGTGTCCGAGGTCCTTCCCGAGCAGCTGCCGGGCCACCGCGCGCACCGCCCAGCCCGCCCTGCCCGCCGGGTAGAGCGCTCTCACGCAAGCCGGGTCGAGGCGCCGCGGGGGCACCCCGGTGAGGTAGGATCTCACCTTCCAGCCGGGCGGCGGCAGGCCGGGCAGGGAGAAGAACCGGACGTTCAACCGGGCCGCGCCGAGGAGCTCGATCCAGGACTGGCAGTGGCTGCTGAAGGCCGGGCCGACGAACAGGACCTTCGGCCGTCCGGGGTACGGGTCGGCGTCGAATCGGCCGGGTGATCGCTTCACGCTAGACAGCCCCAGCCATCTTACCGCGACGGGCGCGGCGCCGACGGCGATCGGCCGCCGCCGGCCGTCCCGGGCATCGCCGGTCAGCCGAGGCGGACCCAGCCCGCGGGTATCAGGTCCGAGGTGTCGATCGAAGGGTCGGAGAACCAGCGCGCCGGCGCGACCACCCGCTTGCCGGGGCGATCGGTCAGCCAGGCGCCCCACCAGCTGAACGAGCTGTTGGCGATGATCGCATGCCGGCACAGGCTCAGCAGCCGCATGTCGTCGTGGGGCCGGGCGCGGCCGCCCGGTCCGATCACGGTCGAGGGGCCCAGGAAGGCGAGGTGGGCGCGCACCCAGCCGGGATCGTCGGAGAACACGAAGAAGTGCGGCTGTCCGGCGACCTCGCGGACGCGCTCTGCCGCCGCCCGGTAGTAGTCGGGCTCGCAGGTGCCGTGGAACGCGGCGGTGCGCGCCTCGGTCACGTAGTCGCCGCGGCGGACGTGGACGCCGACCGACTCGGCGCCGCGGATCGCGGCCTCGAGCTCGCGGACCTCCGCCGGCGCGGCGTCCCCCGGTGTCAGCTCCCGGCGCAGCTGGTCGGCGATGGCGGCGAAGTAGCGCTCCGACTGCCAGTAGCCGTCGAGGTAGACGGCCGCCGGCAGGCCCTGGAAGCCGGGGTCGAAGTGGAAGTGGGGCTCGCTGTGGACGCGGCGCTCGACGCCGAGCGGCCGCAGCATCGCGAGCTCGCGGTCCGGCGGCAGCCCGGCCAGCCTGGCGAGGGCTCGCGCCGCCCGGCACAGGGCACGCTGGCCGAGGGTCTGCGGCCGGGCGGTGACCCGGAAGATCGCTCGCGGCGACGCGATGGTCGCCGAGATCGGGAGGCGGTCGAGCTCGAAGCGCCGTTTCGGGTCGGCGTCGAGGGCGGCGAGGTCGAGCCCGAGCCGCGCTCCTCTGGCGGTCGCGAGCGCCCTGGCCGCGGCGTACTGGAACATCTGGTTGCCGAGACCACCCTTGAGTCGGACGATGACCACAGCGCTCCTCGCGATCTCCGGCCGCTCAGCCCGGGCGTTTCACGCCGTCACCAGGTTGCTGAAGCCGCCGGCTGCGGCGCCGAGCGCCGATCAAGACCATGGCCGCGACCCGCCAGGCCAGGGGCGTCAGCGGCGCCGCGCCCAGCGTCCGGATCGCGTACTTGCGGGCCGTGCGCGCATGACCGTGCTCGCGGGCCTTCATCGCCCGGTGGGCCAGCTCGTCGATCTCGCTCCGGTCGGGCGCCGGCCTGACCTCCGGGTCGCGGCGGGCCACGCCGCGGCGGGTGCAGGCGTCCCGGATGGCGGATGCGGCCTCCTCGAGCTGACCGGCCCGCGACCGCGCGGTGAGGCTCGCCGGATGGAGCCGGTAGCGCACCAGGATGTCGGGGAGGTTGGCGAGCCTGCCGAGCTCGGCGAGCCGGAGCAGCAGGTCGAAGTCCTCGGCGCCGAACTTGAAGTGCGCCCGGTACCCCCCGGCCTCGATCACCGCGGCCCGCCGCAGCACCGCGGCCGGGTTGGCGAGGGCCCCGCCGTAGCCCGCCATGAGCCGGGCGTCGATGGTGTCGTGATCGAGCGGCAGCTCCGTCGGCCAGAGCGGGTCCCCGTCCTCGTCGATGCAGAGCAGCTGGCCGCCGAGCGCCACGCACTCCGGGTGACCGTCCAGGTAGCCCAGCTGGACCTCCAGCCGGCGCGGCTCCGCGACGTCGTCGGCGTCCATGACGGCGAGGAGCTCGGCGCGGGCCAGGTGGACGCACTCGTTGCGCGCCGCCGCGACGCCGCGTCGCGGGCCGAAGCGAGCCACGATCCGGCGGTCGCGCTCGGCGAAACGGCGGACGATCTCGGCGCTGCGGTCGCTCGAGCCATCGTCGACGACGACCAGCTCGAAGTCCGCGCACGACTGGCCAAGGACGCTCTCGAGCGCCTGCGCGAGGTGGCGCTCGGCGTTGTAGACCGGCATCACGACCGACAGCCGGGGCCGCTCCGGGATCACCATCCACCCCCGGGCTCAAGCGGCGCGGCCCGGCGCCGACGGACCGGCGCGGAGCCGCCGGGTGCGCGGGAAGCTCGCTGGATCGTCACCTGGCGCGGCGTCTCCTGAGGTGGTACATCCCGCAGGCGTAGCGTGAGCTCGCGAAGTCCGCCGGGTCGGCCGGCGCGCGGAATCGGCCGCGATCGTCGACGCCCGCAAAGTCGACGAGCTCGAGCCCCGGCAAGCGGGCGGTCATCCACCCCGGCTCGTGGATGCGGTGGGCGTTGAAGCATACCCGCGGCACGCCGATCGGCAGCGACAGGTAGAGGTCGCCGCCCGGCGCCAGGACCCGCGCCAGCTCGTCGAGCGCCCGCGCCGAGCCGTCGGCGTCCAGGGGGTCGCCGTAGCGCCCGAGCCCGACGTGCTCGACCACGTGCAGGCACGAGAGCGAGGCCACCGAGCCGTCCGCGAAGGGCAGCCGCAGCAGGCTCGCGCCGACCGGATGAAAGCCCGGCAGCCGGATCAGGGCGGGCCGGATGTCGAGGAAGAGCACCGGCGTGGAGACGCTGACGAAGCCCATGTAGAGCAGCATCGAGCCGACGTCGACGTGGAGCCGCGGCCGCGCCCGCTCGATGTGCCCGAAGGCCCACACGCCCTGGTAGAAGTAGTGGGCGTCGAACACGGTCCGCCGGGTGTCGTCATAGAGCATCGGCAGGGCGTCGCGCACGCGCAGGCGCTCGGACCCGGGCAGGGCCGAGTAGCGCTTCCAGTCGCGCGCGAGCTTCGCGTAGCCGCGCGCGGCGCGCCACGGCCTGAGCTCCACGATTGGGCGCAGCCACGCTCCGGCCACTCGCGCGATGGCGCGGGGGCGGGGGAACCACGAGCCCCGACCGGTTCGGGCGAGCCCGCTCATGGGGTGGGGCCCCGGCCGGCCCGCGAGGCCCGCCTGCCGTCGTCGGGGATGGGCACGATCTCGGGGCGCGCCGCGGACAGCAGGAACCCCGACCTCGCCGAGACCGGCTGCTCGCCGGTGGCCGCCTCGATGATCGACACGTGGCCGAGCCCTTCCTGGTAGTACACGCTGCGCTGGTTGGTGGTGAGGCCGGCGACGAACTGGAGGTCGCAGTGAGCCAGCGGCAGGTCGACCGTGAACTCGACCGAGTATGCGCCGGGGAGGAGGCGGGCCGGCCTCGAGTACAGGGTGGTGATCGGAACGCCCTCCAGCGCGCAGATGCCGACCCCGGCGATCACATGGTCCGCCTCGCGCAGGCACTCGAAGTCGAACCGGATCCGCCACGGTTCGTTGAGGCGGAACTCGGTGCGGGGCTGCCCGTCCTCCGCCGTGAAGCGGAGCGAGATGCCGACCGCGGTGTCGGCGCCGGCGGGTCGCGGGAGCTCGACGGCCGACGCGGCGCCGGCAGCGGCGTCGCGCAGGTAGCGCTCGATCACCTCGTCGGCCGGGCCGGCGGCCTCGAGCCGTCCGTCCTGCAGCAGCAACGCCCGGCTGCACAGGCTGCGGATCGCGGCCAGGTTGTGGCTGACGAAGAGCACGGTCCGCCCCTCCCGGGACACGCTCTTCATCCTGCCCAGGCACTTCTTCTGGAAGGCGAGGTCGCCGACCGCCAGCACCTCGTCGACGAGCAGGATCTCGGGCTCGAGGTGGGCGGCGACCGCGAAGGCGAGCCGCAGGTACATGCCCGACGAGAAGCGCTTGACCGGGGTGTCGATGAACCGCTCGACCCCGGCGAAGTCGACGATCTCATCGAACTTGGCCGCGATCTCCGCCCGCTTCATGCCGAGGATCGCGCCGTTCAGGGAGATGTTCTCTCTCCCGGTGAGCTCCGGGTGGAAGCCGGTGCCGACCTCGAGCAGGCTGCCGATCCGGCCGCGCACCTCGGCGCGGCCGCTGGTGGGCTGGGTGATCCGGGACAGCACCTTGAGCAGGGTGCTCTTGCCGGCGCCGTTGCGGCCGATGACGCCGACTGCCTCGCCCTCCGCGATCTCGAAGCTCACCGCATCGAGCGCCCAGATGTGCTCGCGGTGGCGGCGGCCGGCCAGCGGCCGGCGGAAGGCGCCGCTCAGGCTCTCCCGCAGCGACTTGAACGGCCGCCGCTCCCCCAGCCGGTAGCGCTTCGACAGCAGCTCGCTTCGGATGGCGGGAGCGCTCATCGGGCCGCGTCTCGGGGTCGGGGGTCAGATGACATCGGCAAACGACCGCTCCACGCGGTGGAAGTACAGCGCGCCGGAGATCAGGACCAGCACCGACACGACCGCGCTGCCCACCATCACCCCGAGCGGGGGCGACGGGGTCCCGAGCAGCGACCACCGGAACCCCTCGACGACGCCGGCCATCGGGTTGAGGCCGAGCAGCCAGTCGGGCAGCCCGAGCGCGCGCAGGCGGGGCACCACCGTGCTCGACGGGTAGATGACCGGGCTGACGAACAGCCAGAGCTGGACGATGAACGGGACCACGTAGCGCACGTCGCGGTACTCCAGGGTGATCGCCGACAGCCACAGGCCGACCCCGAGCGCGGTCGCCACCGCCAGCAGCAGGAACACCGGGAACCACCCGAAGGTGGCGGCGGCCGGGACGTGGTAGGCGAGCATGAAGACCCCGAGCAGCGGGAAGGCGATCGCCAGGTCGACCAGGCCGCCGAAGATCGACGCCATCGGCACCAGGGCGCGCGGGAAGTAGACCTTGGAGATCAGGTTGGCGGAGCTGACCAGGCTGACGGCCGCCTGGGTGACGGCCTGCGCGAAGAAGGTCCAGACCAACAGGCCGGCATAGGAGAACACCGGGTACGGCAGGCCGTCGGACGGGATCCCGGCGAGGCGGCCGAAGAACAGCGTGAACACGACCGCGGTGAGCAACGGCTGCAGGATCGCCCAGATCGCGCCGAGCACGGTCTGCTTGTAGCGGACCTTGATGTCCCTCCAGACCAGGAAGTAGAGCAGCTCGCGGTAGGCCCAGATCTCGGCCAGGCCGAGGCCCGCCAGCGCGCGCGACGGCTCGATGACCACCGTGGCCGGTGCGTTCGCCCCTGCAGGGTTGGTGGGCACGCCTGTCCTTCGCCCCCTCGTGTTGGCGGCTGGCAGGGCGGCTGCCGCCAGCGGCCGGCCGCGGCCTCGAGGCCAACGTCGCTTCGATTATAGCGTGCGGATCGAGCCACTTCCGTGATGCCGGGCGGCGCCGCTTCGGTGGTAGCATGAAAGCAGCGAGGCATCGCCTCGATCTCGTCCGACGATCGGTGAGCGCGGCCGGGCCGCGCGGCGGATGGCCGCTGCTCCGGCGCCGAGGGACCATCAGGGGTGGCGAGCTCGAAGACTGACCCACACGCCGAGCACTCCGGGCAGGTCGGCGTTGTCGTCGTCAGTCACGACTCGGCCGCCGACCTGCCGGCCTGCCTCGAGGCGCTGGCCGCCGCGGCCGGGGTCGCCGAGGTCGTGGTGGTCGACAACGCCTCCCGGGACGGCTCGGCCGAGGTCGTGCGGGCAGCGGGCGGCGCGGCGGTCGAGGTGCTCGCGCTCGACCACAACACCGGCTTCGCCGGCGGCTGCAACCGGGGCTTCGCGGCGGTGCCGGCCGACATCCCGTGCGTGGCGTTCATGAACCCGGACGTGGTGGTCGAGCCGGGCTGTCTCACGGCCTGCCTCGAGCTGCTCGACGAGCGGCCCGACATCGCCGGGGTGGCGCCGCGCCTGATGCGTCCGGACGGCGTGACCGTTGACAGCGTCGGCCAGGTGCTCGACCGGCGCACCCTCGAGGTCCGCGACCGCGGCTACGGCCAGCCGCTGGGGGACGACCTGCTCGAGCCCCGCCAGGTGCTGGCGGCGTGCGGTGCGCTCGCCGTCTACCGGCGCTCCGCGCTCGAGGCGGTCGCGGAGGAGGGCGGGCCGTGGGCCGAGCACTACTTCTGCTTTTGGGAGGACCTCGAGCTGGGCTGGCGGCTGACCAACCGCGGTTTCCGGGTGCTGGCCGCGCCGCACGCGGTGGCGGTCCACGGCCGCGGCGCCGGGGCGGCTTCCGGGCGCGGCCCGCTGCGCTGGCGGCGGCCGCCCGAGCTCGAGGCGTGCGTGCTGTCGAACCGCTGGATGACCCTGATCCGGCACCTCCACTCGGCCGACCTCGCGCGCCGGCTGCCGCTGCTGCTGGCCTTCGACCTCGCGGTGACCGTGCTCGGTGCGGCGCGCCGGCCCCGGCTGCTGCCGCCCCTCCGGCGCCGGCTCCCGCTCGTGTATCGTGAGCTCGGCCGGCGGGAACTTCTTCCCCGGAAGCGGCTGTCCGAGCTGCCATGGTGATCCAGCTGATCCTCGGCTTCCTGCTCGCCTACGCGCTCTCGCGCGTGGGCACGCCGATGGCGCGCGAGGCGGCGCTGCGCTTCGGGGTGGTCGACCGGCCCGACGGGCGGCTGAAGAACCACGCCGAGCCGGTCGCCTACCTGGGCGGGCTCGCGGTCTTCACCAGCTTCCTGCTGTCGCTCGGCATGACCTTCGAGTTCGACCAGGAGCTGCTGGCGCTGGTCCTGGCCTCGACCATCGTCACCGCGGTCGGCCTGATCGACGACTTCGGCGTGCTGCCGCCGAAGCCGAAGATGCTCGGCCAGATCGTAGCGGTGTTCGTGCTGCTCAAGGCCGGGGTCATCCTCGAGCTGGTGTTCCTGCCCTGGTGGGCGCGCTACCTGATCACCATCGTGTGGCTGCTCGGCATCTCCAACGCCTTCAACCTGCTCGACATCATGGACGGGCTGGCGAGCGGGGTCGGCTTCATCGCCGGCAGCTTCCTGCTGGTCGTGGCGGTGCTCAACGGGCGCTGGGTGGTGGCCGCCTTCACGGTCGCCCTGCTCGGGGCCCTGGTCGGCTTCCTGCGCTACAACTTCCCGCCGGCGAGCATCTACCTCGGGGATTGCGGCAGCCTGTTCATCGGCCTCTCGCTGGGGGCGCTGGCGATGGTCATGGGCTACACCGAGGCGAGCCCGCTCGGCTTCCTCGCCCCGCTCTACATCCTCGCCCTGCCGCTGATCGACACCGCCTACGTGACCGTGCTGCGGCTGCGCGCGGGCCGGCGGATCTACCACGGCAGCCCGGACCACTTCCCGCTGCGCCTGCGGCGGCGGCTGGGCGGCTCGACGGAGCGCACGGTGCTCGCGATCTACGCCGCGGGCGTGGTGATGGGTGGGCTCGGCCTGCTGGTGATGGTGCTCGATCCGATGGCGACCGTGGCCGTCACCGCGGTGGTCGGGGCGATCGTGATCGGGATCCTGGTCTGGCTCGCGCGGGTGCCGATGGGGGCCTGATGGCGGCGACCGTGATCCTGGGTGGCGGCCTGACCGGGCTGGTCGCCGCCGAGCGGCTGTCGGCGGCCGGCCACCCCGCCGAGGTGTTCGAGCGGGAGCGGGAGGCGGGCGGCGCCTGCCGCACCATCGAGCGCGAGGGCTTCCACTTCGACCACACCGGCCACCTGCTGCACGTGGCGCGGCCCGAGACCGAGGCCTACCTGAAGGGCCTCGGGGTGTGGGAGGAGCTGGAGGTCCACCGGCGGCGGGCCGCGGTGGTGGTCGGCGGGCGCCCGACGCCGTACCCGATCCAGATCCACACCGCCGCCCTCGCGCCCGAGGTGCGGCGCGACTGCCTGCTCGGGTTCATCCGCGCGTGGGCCCGCCGCGAGCGGGAGGGCGACGAGCCGGCCGACTTCGCGCGCTGGGTGGCCGAGCGCTTCGGGGACGGCTTCGCCCGTCACTTCTTCGTGCCCTACAACGAGAAGCTGTTCCGGGCGCGGGCAGAGGAGCTCAGCCTCGACTGGGTCGGCCGCTACGTGCCCAAGCCGACGCTGGAGGAGGTGGTGGACGGCGCGCTCGGCCTCCACGACCGGCCCGTCGGGTACAACGCCACCTTCCGTTACCCGAGGCGCGGCGGCATCCGGCTGCTGCCGGACGCGGTGGCCCGGCGCGTCCCCCGGCTCCACCTGGCGAGCCGGGTGGCGGCCGTCCACCTCGGCGAGCGCTGGCTCGCGATGGCGGACGGCGGGCGCCTTCCCTTTGACCGCCTGGCCAGCACGGTGGCGCTGCCGGCCCTCATCGACCTGATCGTCGACGCCCTGCCCGCGGAGGTGGCGGCGGCGCGCGCGGCGCTGCGCTGGGTGCGGGTGCTCAACCTCGCGTACGGGGTCGACGGCCCGGCCCCGTCGCCGGAGCACTGGCTCTACTTCCCGGACCGCGAGCTGCCGTTCTACCGGGTCGGCTTCCCGTCCAACCACGGCCGGCTCGCGCCAGAGGGCTGCCACACCGTGTCGGTGGAGGTCAGCCTCGACCCCGGGGGGGCCGAGCTGGCGGCCGAGGCCGCGGCGGCGGAGCGGGCCCTCGCCGCGCTCGGCCTGCTCGACCCGGCGCGCGCCAGGGTCCGGGTCGAGACCGTGATCGATCCGGCGTACGTGGTCTTCGACCACCAGCGCCGGCAGGCGGTGGCGACGCTGCGCCGGTTCCTCGGCGGCTGCGGGGTGCTGCTCGCCGGCCGCTGGGCGGAGTGGAAGTACTCGGCGATGGAGGACGCCATCCTCGACGGCATGGCGGTGGCGAGGAAGCTCGCAGATGGGTGACACGCGACGCGGGCGGGCGGGCCCTAGCCCCCAGATCCTAGCCCCTAACCCCGGTCGGGCGGAGGGGTGACCGTGCGCACCCGCATTCTCCACGTCATCACCCGCCTCGAGCCGGGCGGCGCCCAGCGCAACACGCTCTATACGGTCGAGCACCTCGATCGCGGCCAGTTCGAGCCGGCGCTGGCGTGGGGCCCGGGGGACCCGCTCGACGAGGCGGCGGCGGCGATCCCCGACCTGCGCCGCGAGCCGGTGCCGGAGCTGGTCCGCCCGATCTCGCTCGCCCTCGACCGGCGCGCCCTGCAGCGGCTGGTCGGCGTCGTGCGGCGGCTCCAGCCGCAGGTCGTCCACACCCACTCCTCCAAGGCCGGCGTGCTCGGCCGGCTGGCGGCGCGAATCGGCCGGGCGCCGGTCGTGGTGCACTCGATCCACGGCTTCGGTTTCACGCCGCTGCAGCCGGGCCCGGTGCGGATGCTGTACGTGATCGCCGAGCGGGTGATGGCGCGGTGGACCGACCACTTTGTCGCGGTCTCCGAGAGCAACCTGCGGGCGGGACTGGCGCTCGGCCTGTTCCCGCCCGAGCGGGCGTCGGTGATCCGCTCCGGGATCGAGCTCGGGCGCTTCCGCAGCCCGGCGGGAGGCCGCGAGGCGCGCGAGCGGCTGGGGGTGCCGGAGGGGGCGCCGCTGGTGGTGCAGGTCGGCAACTTCAAGCCGCAGAAGGCGCCGCTCGACTTCGTGCGGGTGGCCGCCGCGGTCGCACGGCAGGCGCCCGGGGCCTGGTTCGTCATGGTCGGCGACGGCGAGCTGCGGGCGGCGGCCGAGGAGCTGGCGAGCGACCTTGCGGTCGCCGGCAGGATCGTGTTCTGCGGTTGGTGGGACGACATCCCCGGCCTGCTGGCGGCGAGCCGGGTGTCGGTGCTGACCTCGCGCCACGAGGGCCTGCCGCGGGCCGCGGTGGAGTCGCTCGCGGCAGGGGTCCCGGTGGTGGCGACGGCGGTCGACGGCACGCCGGAGGTGGTGAAGGACGGCCGCAACGGCTTCCTGGTCGAGGCCGGCGACGTCGCGGGGCTGGCCCGCCGGGTGAGCCAGCTGCTGTGCGACGACGGCCTCCACCGGCGGCTGGCGGCGGCCGCGGGCGAGGGCCTCGACGAGTTCGACATCGATCGCATGGTGCGGGAGCAGGAGGAGCTCTACCGATGGCTTCTTGGCCGCAGCCGCTCGTGATCGTCTACGCGCTCGCCGTGGGGGCGGTGGTCGGCTCGTTCCTCAACGTGCTGATCTGGAGGGTGCCGCGGGGGATGTCGATCATCCGCCCCGGCTCGCACTGCCCGGCCTGCGGCGCCGCCATCCGCTGGTTCGACAACGTGCCGATCCTGTCGTGGCTCGCGCTGGGCGGCCGCTGCCGGCGCTGCCGGGGGAGGATCTCGCTGCGCTACCCGGTGGTCGAGGCCGCGGCCGGGCTGCTCGCGGTCGCTGCCCTGCTGCGCTACGGGCTCTCGCTGCCCGGTCTCGAGGCGCTCCTCTTCTCCTGGACCTCGCTCGCGCTCGGGCTGATCGACCTCGAGCACCAGATCCTGCCCGACGTGATGACCTACCCGGCGATCGCCTTCGGCCTCCTGTGCTCCATCCTGGGCGGGTTGACGACCTTCGCCGACGCGCTGCTCGGCATGCTCGCCGGCGCCGCCGTCCCGGCGCTGGTGATCGTGCTCTACAAGCTCGTGCGCGGGATCGAGGGGATGGGCTGGGGGGACGTCAAGTACCTGGCCGCGATCGGGGCGGTGGTCGGCCTGCGCGACTGCCTGTGGGTGCTGGTGGTGGCGGCCGTGCTCGGGGCGCTGGTCGGCCTGGCCCTGATCCTCGCCGGCCGCGGCAGCGGCCGCACGCCGCTGCCCTTCGGGAGCTTCCTCGCGCTGGCCGTGATCGTCTGGCTCTACCTGCCGGCCGGCTGGCTGCCGCCGCTGCTGCGGTAGGCGGCGGCGATCGCCGCCTCGAGATCGCCGTCCTGGCGCGGCAGCACGGCGCGCAGGTCGAGCACCACCGCGTCGTCCTCGATCCGGCCGATCACCGGCGGCGAGCCGAGGCGCAGCGCGTCGAGCAGCCGTTGGCCGCCGTCCAGCGTGAGGCCCCAGCTCGGCAGCGTCTGCTCCGGGGTGGTGCCGCCGCCGAGCGCGGCCCGGGTGGCACGCCCCCGCGCCGGCACGCCCTGGCCGCGCAGCCGCCGGGCGATCCGCCGGGCGCGCCGGGCCAGGGCCTCGACCGCGGCGGCCAGCATCGCGTAGAGGGGGATCAGCTCGAGGTGGCCGCTCTGGTGGGCGCGCAGCACCTGGTCCATCACGACCAGCGCCGTCTTGTCGGGCCGCAGGGCGCGGTACAGCGGGTGGGCGCCGAGCGGCTCGACCCACTGCCGGCGCCCGACGATGATCCCGGCCTGGGGGCCGCCGAGCAGCTTGTCGCCGGAGAAGCAGACGATGTCGGCGCCGGCCGCCAGCAGCTCGGCGACCGTCGGCTCGCCGCCGAGGCCCCAACGCCGCAGGTCATGGAGGTTGCCCGAGCCCTGGTCGACGATCATCGGCAGGCCGAAGCCGTGGGCGAGGCCCGAGATCTCGGCGACCGCCGGCTCGTCGGTGAAGCCGACGATCCGGAAGTTGGAGCGGTGGGCCGACAGGATGGCGGCGGTGTCGCTCGTTATCGCCCGCTGGTAGTCCGCGAGGTGGGTGCGGTTGGTGCAGCCGACCTCGACCAGCCGGCAGCCGGAGGCTGCCATCACCTCGGGCAGGCGGAACGAGCCGCCGATCTCGATCAGCTGGCCGCGGGACACGATCACCTCGCGCCCGCGCGCGACCGCGCCCAGGATCAGCAGCAGCGCGGCCGCGTTGTTGTTGACCATGACCGCGCTCTCGGCGCCGCACAGGCGGGCCAGGCGCTCGGCAAGCGGCGCCAGGCGCTGGCCGCGCGCGCCGGCGGCGATGTCGTACTCCAGGGCAAGGTATGATGCTAGCGATCGCGGCGGGCCCTCCGGGAGCGGGGCACGGCCGAGGTTGGTGTGGATCAGGACGCCGGTCGCGTTGACCACCTCCGGGTAGGCGGGCCGGGCCCAGCCCTCCACGACCACGAGCGCCTCGGCCGCGAGCGAGGCACAGGCCCGGTCGATCGCGTCCGGGTCGAGCACGCCCTCCGAGATCCGATGGCGGAGGCCGTCGATCGCGACGCGGCAGGCCTCCATGACGGCCTCACGGCCGTGGCAGGTGACCGCCTCGCGAAGCTCCGGGCGGTCGAGGAGACGATGAACGGCGGGGATGCGACGAAGCGCGGCCTGCACGGTGCGGATTGTAGCAGGGGGTCTGGATGAACCTCGGCGAGCAGCTCGCGATGGTCGAGCGCGCCATGCAGGCGCTGATCCGCGACTGGGAGCGGTTCTTCGCCGGCGACCTCCGGGTCCCGCCGAACGACGACGGCGACCGCCTCGGCCGGCGGCTCCGGCTGCTCGCCGAGAGCTCGGGCGGCAGCCGGGTCGAGCGCTTCCGGCTCGAGCAGCTGCAGCACCGGTTCCAGAGCTACCTGCAGAACTGGGAGCGCATGCTGCGCGACCGCGAGGAGGGCCGGGGGCGGGTTGCGGGCGCGGCCCGGACCGCGGGCGCGGAGGCGCCGGTCTCGCCGGCAAACGCCGCCGCCCCGGGCGCCGTAGACGCTCAGGAGGCGATCTCCCTGTACGATCGCTATGTCGCGGCCAAGCGCGCGCTCGGTCTGGCGGTCGGCGTGGATCGCGCCGGGTTCGAGGCCCAGCTCGAGGCGCAGCGGCAGCGGCTGCTGCCGAAGCTCGGGGACGATGTGCAGTTCGAGGTGCTGGTCGAGGATGGCAAGGTCAGGCTCGCCGCGCGCGCGAACCGGGCGCGGCCGGGCCGGGAGTGACGGCATGAGGCGTGGGATTGCGACGCTGCTGACGGTCATGGCAGGCTGCTGGCTCGCCTTGGCGATCGACGCGACGGCCGCCGACCCGGAGTCGGCGGAGGCGAGGCCCCCGGTGTTCGTGCGCTGGCTGGTCCCGGGCGATCCCGGCGACGAGACGATCCGTGACTACTGGGAGCGCTCCGAGCGCGGGGAGCTGAGCCCGGCCGGCCTGGTCGACCTCGGCACCATGCTGTTCGAGCGCGGCTACCCCAAGGACGCGCTCGAGATGTACCGCGAAGCGCTCCACCGCGACAAGACCCTCTACGAGGCGTGGCTCCGGATCGGCGTCGTCAAGCACCGGGCGCGCGAGTACGAGGACGCCAGGCGCGCCTACAAGAACTGCCTGGACCTGATGAGCGGCCACGGCTGGTGCAACTTCTACCTCGGCCTGCTCGAGGAGCAGACCGGCCATCCGAGCAAGGCGCTCGAGCACTTCGAAAAGGCGTACGAGCACGCGCCGTCGCTCAAGGACCCGAAGGTCAACCCCGAGGTGCTGCAGTCGAGGCTGCAGTTCGGGGCCGCGGTCAAGCAGGGCGGCGAGGACCGCTTCACCGAGTCGGCCCCGCTGTCCTTTCTCGAGCCGGCGCAGGTGCAGGAGGTGCGGCAGCAGTACCTGCCGACGCCGACCCCGACGCCGACCCCGACGGTGACGCCAAAGGTCACGCCGACGCCGGCGGCCGCCCGGGTGCGGCCGACCCCGCCCGCGACCACGCGCAGCCGCCCCGCCGCAGCCGAGGAGGAGGGGGCGGCGGCCCCCACCCGGGCGCGTCCGCAGCGGCCGGTCGGGCCCGCGGTGCGCCCGACCGCGCCGCCCGTCGACTCCTCGTCGCCCTACGGCATCCGCAAGCCGAGCAGCTCGGGAGGTGGGACGACCGGCGGCGGTGTGCGCACGGTCTCGCCCGAGGCGTCGCTGCGGCCCTGGTGGCGCTCGATGCCGGAGTGGATCCTGAGGTTCGTATAGCCGACCCGGCGCAAACTCTGAATCCTGGGTTTCCCGTCGGCACGTAGGGCGTCTCGTCGTTCCCGTTCCCGTGCCCGTCCCCGTTCCCGAAACGTCCAACCGGCGAGCCGGTTTTCCCGCTCGAATGTGGGAGATCTGCCGACTCCTTGGAGACCGCCATCGGGAGCGGGAACGGGAACGGGGACGGGAACGGCAGCGCGAGCTGTCAGCGCCGGACGCGATTGACAGGACGTACCACGTCTCGGACGGCGAGCGACCCGCTACCATGTCCCCATGACGCTGCCGTCGACTGCGGACCCGCCCTTCGACCCCGGCTGGCTGGACACGCTCGCCGGCGCCTGTCGCAGCCTCTCCGCCTCCACCCCGCGCCTCCAGGACGTCTACCTCGAACGCCGCCTCGAGCTCCGGATGTCCACCCTGGCCGGCGCCTGCCACGCCGAGGAGAGCCGCAGCGACGGCGCGGCCGCGCGCTGGCGCTACCCGTCGCGCACCGCCTTCCACGCCCGGACCGGCACCTCGCAGCCGGCGCTCGAGGACCTGCTGTCCCGGCACGGCCGGCGGACCGACCTGCCGCGGCTGCGGCCGGCGGCGCCGGCCGAGCTCGAGCCGCCCGCGGGCTGGCGTGACTGGGCGCTGCGGACCCTGTCGAGCGCCCGCCGCGGCCACTGCACCGTCCGCTTCCTCGCCCGCCGCGCGGTGGTGGTGGGCCCCGAGCGGTGGGCCGCCGTGGCGTGCCCACCGCTGGTGCGGGTGGAGGTGGACGGCGAGTCGCCGTCGGCGCTGCTCGCGGTGTGGCAGCACCCGGATCTCGAGTCGTGGCTGTCCGAGCTGGTGGCGCCTCCTCCGGCGCGGCGCTGGCGGCCGGAGCCGGGCCTCAAGGTGCCGGTGCTGCTGCGGTCGGGCACCGCCGGGGTGCTGCTCCACGAGCTGATCGGCCACCTCGTGGAGTCGGACCTCGTGAGCTGTGGGGACTCGCCGCTGGCGGCGCTGGCCGGGGCCGCGGTCACCGCGCTGGCCCTCGACGTCGCCGACGACCCCCTGCGCCGCGATCTCCCGGGAGCGTTCAGCTGCGACGACGAGGGCGTGGCCGCGGCGGCTGTCCAGCTGGTGCGCGCCGGCCGCCTGGTCGGCTGGCTGTGCGATCGCGCGGGGGCCCGCCGTCTCCGCGCTGCCGACGGCCGCGGGCGGCGCGCGTCGTGGGCGAGGCCCCCGGTGCCGAGGCTGTCGAACCTGATCGTGGCGCCGGGGACGACCGACCCCGACGACATCCAACGCGAGCTGCGCGATGGCCTGCTGGTGACCCGCCTCGGCGGCGCCACGGTCGATCCGCTGTCGGGCCGGCTCGTGCTCCGCGTCGAGCGCGGCTGGGAGCTGCGCCAGGGCCGCCGCCGGCGGCCGCTCGAGCCGTTCGAGCTGACCGGCGGCGCCCTCGACGTTCTCGCCCACGTCGAGCCCGCGGTGGGCAATGACCCGTGCCCCGACTGGCGGCTCGGCTGGTGCGTCAAGGACGGGGTGCCGCTGCCGACCGGCTCCGAGGCGCCGACCCTGCTCGTCCACCATCTCGAGGTGCTGTGAGTGAGCGCGCCGGCCGACTCCCGCCACCAGGAGCGCCTGCGCAGCGCCGCCGCCACCGCGCGCGACGTCCTTGCCCGCAGCGGCCCCTGCCGCTGGGAGGTGTTCACCAAGGCATCGGTGACCCGCGAGGTGGAGGTGGCGCCGGGTGAGCCACCGCGCGAGCTCGAGGCCGAGGAGATGGGGGTGGCCGTGCGCACCGTGCGCGGCGGCCGCGCCGGCTTCGCGGCCGCGTCCGGGCTCGAGGCCGATGCCGCGCGGCGGGCGATCGCCGGGGCGTGCGCGGTCGAGCAGGAGCTGCCCTTCGATCCGCTGCCGCCGCTGCGACTGCTGGCAGCCGCCGATGGCGGGCCGGTCCGGGGCCTGCCGCCGCGCGGCTGGGCGAGCCACGTCGGCGAGCAGCTGGAGACGGGGGTGGCCGCGATCTCCGGCGGCCGGCTGCGGCTGCGCCGCTGCCTGTTCCAGGAGGGCACGTTCTCGTGGCTGATGCAGACCGGCGAAGGCTTCGTGGCGGCCTTCGACGGCACCGCCTGCTCGCTGCTGACCGAGGTCCAGCCGGTGGCTGGCCGCGGCGGCGTCTGGCGCGAGTGGCACCACGTCGCCGATCCGTCCTCCCTCGATCCGGCGGCGTTGGCGCGGCGGATCGCGGACCGCGCGCTGCTGGTGCAGGGGCGGATCGCCACCGGCTCGGGGCTGGTCAGCCTGATCCTGGCGCCGGAGGTGGCGGCGCGGCTGCTGACCGCGCTGTCGACACTGCTGGTGGTCTGCCGCGATCGCCGCGATCCCCTGCCGAAGCTGCTCGACTCGAGCGGCCGCCTCGCCTCCGACCCACTGACGCTGCTCGACGATCGGCTCGACCCGGAGGCGCCGATCGCCGGCCCGTGCGACGGCGAGGGCCTGCCGGCGGCGCGGACCCTGCTCCTCGAGCGCGGGATCCCCAGGCATCGGCTCGCCTCCTACCGCGACGCGCTGGCCTTCGGCGAGTCTCCGCGCGGCGGCGCCCTCCGGCTGTCCTACCGGGACTACCCGTCGACCGGGATCGCCAACCTGAGGGTGTCGACCGAGCACGGCCTGCCGCCGGCCGACCTGCTGCGTGACGCGGGCACCGCGCTCTACCTGCTGCGGCCGCTCGCCCCGGTCCTGGTCGACGTCGCCGCCGGCAGCTACCGGATCGTGGCCTCCGGGGTCTGGCTCGACAACGGCCGGGCGAGGGGGTGGCACCCGGTGGTGGAGCTGCGCGGGAGCCTGACCCGGCTGCTCGGGCGCATCGAGGCGGTCGGCACCGACCTGGCATGGTTCCAGGCCGAGCGGGGCGCGGTGGGGGCCCCGTCGCTGCTGATCGCGGGCCAGCCGGTGATGGGTTAGTCATCGCCACTCGAGACTCCCGTCGTTCCCGTTCCCGTTCCCGTCCCCGCTCCCGAACGACGAGGCGACCACGAGGGAAGCGCGTCCTGCGGGCCTGCCATCTTTGGCGATTTCGGGACGACGTTTCTCCTAAAGAAGTGCTCGAGACCTGAAATCGCCAAAGGTGGCTCCCTCGGGGAGCGCCTTCAAAGAATCGGCGCGAAGCGTTCTCGAGAACGGAGCAACGAGCGGGAACGGGAACGGGGACGGGTACGGGAACGGGTACGGGGGGCTATTCCCCATGCCCCAGCCCCTCTCCCCTGGTCGGGCGGGCGGGTGGGCTTTGGCGTAGAATGGCACTCCAGTCCGATCACGGGACCGCTGACAGGACACTCGCAGGGAAGGGGGAGACGACGCATGGGCCGGGAGGTGCTCGAGCGACTCGCGCAGCGGCTGGCCGCCAACCGGCTCGGCGGCGGCCAGGACAAGATCGAGCGCCAGCACGAGCAGGGCAAGCTGACGGCGCGCGAGCGGATCGAGCAGTTCCTCGACCAGGGCTCGTTCGAGGAGGTCGATGCCTTGGTCGAGCACCGCTGCACCGACTTCCGAATGGGCGAGCGCACGATCTCGGGCGACGGCGTGGTGGCGGGCCACGGGCGGGTGGACGGCCGGCCGGTCTTCGTCTTCGCCCAGGACTTCACCGTCTTCGGCGGCTCGCTGTCCGTGACCAACGCCGCCAAGATCTGCAAGATCATGGACCTCGCGATGAAGGTCGGGGCGCCGGTGGTCGGGCTCAACGACTCGGGCGGCGCCCGCATCCAGGAGGGCGTCGGATCCCTGGCCGGCTACGCCGACATCTTCCTGCGCAACACCCTCGCCTCGGGCGTGGTGCCCCAGGTCTCGGCGATCATGGGGCCGTGCGCCGGCGGCGCCGTGTACTCGCCGGCGATCACCGACTTCGTGTTCATGGTCGAGCAAAGCTCGTACATGTTCGTCACCGGGCCGGAGGTCATCAGGACCGTCACCCACGAGGAGGTGACCAAGGAGAAGCTGGGCGGCGCGATGACCCACAACTCGGTCTCCGGCGTCGCCCACTTCGCCGCCGGTACCGACACCGAGTGCCTGGCCGGCATCCGCCGCCTGCTCTCCTACCTGCCCTCGAACAACGCCGAGCAGCCGCCGCTCCTGCCGACCACGGACCCGCTCGACCGCGAGATCGCCGAGCTCGACGGCTTCGTGCCGACCGACCCCAACAAGCCGTACGACATCAAGAAGGTCATCCGTTGGGCGGCGGACGACGGCGAGTTCTTCGAGGTCCACGAGCACTTCGCCAAGAACATCGTGGTCGGCTTCGTGCGCCTCGGCGGCCGCTCGGTGGGGGTGGTCGCCAACCAGCCCAACCACCTCGCGGGCGTGCTCGACATCAACTCCTCGATCAAGGGCGCGCGGTTCGTGCGCTGCTGCGACGCCTTCAACGTGCCGCTGTGGATCGTCGAGGACGTGCCCGGCTTCCTGCCCGGGACCGCCCAGGAGTGGGGCGGCATCATCCGCAACGGGGCCAAGCTGCTCTATGCCCTCGCCGAGGCCACGGTGCCCAAGGTCACGGTGATCACCCGCAAGGCCTACGGAGGCGCCTACTGCGTGATGGGGTCCAAGCACATCCGGACCGACGTCAACCTCGCCTTCCCGACCGCGGAGATCGCGGTGATGGGGCCGCAGGGGGCGGTCAACATCCTGTACCGCAACGAGATCCAGCGCGCGCCGGATCCCGAGGCCGAGCGCGCGCGGCGGGTGGCGGAGTACCAGGAGAAGTTCGCGAACCCCTTCGTCGCCGCCGAGAGGGGCTACCTCGACGAGGTCATCCTGCCGCGCCTGCTGCGGCGCAAGCTGGTGGCGGCGTTCACCCTGCTCGCGACCAAGCGCGACTTCATGCCGTCCAAGAAGCACGGCAACATCCCCCTGTAGGGGATAGGATCTGGGATCTAGGGTATAGGGAGAGGGGAGTTCCGCAGTGGTTGAGCGTCGTCGGAGGAGGGGGAGCGCGTGACGCGCACCCGCCTGTGGTCGCGGCGGGCACGCACGGATTGGATGGCGGTCCGGCAGGGGGGGCCTAGCCCCCAGATCCTAGATCCTAGCCCCTGGGCGGGAGGGCGCATCCGGGTGGGGGCATCTAGCCCCCAGATCCTAGATCCTAGCCCCTGGGCGGGAGGGCGCATCCGGGTGGGGGCATCTAGCCCCCAGATCCTAGATCCTAGCCCCTGGGCGGGAGGGGGCAGGTGAAACTCCTGATCGCCAACCGTGGCGAGATCGCGGTCCGCATCATCCGCGCCTGCCGGGAGATGGAGATCGCGACGGTGGCCGTCTACTCGGAGGCCGACCGGATGTCGCCCCACGTCCTGATGGCGGACGAGGCCCACGCGATCGGCCCGCCGCCGGCCGCCTCGAGCTACCTGTCGATCGAGCGCCTGCTCGACGCGGCCCGGCGCGCGGGCGCCGACCTGGTCCACCCCGGCTACGGGTTCCTGGCCGAGAACGCCGCCTTCGCCGAGGCCGTGGAGGCGGCCGGCCTGACCTGGATCGGCCCGCCGCCGGCGGCGATCCGGCTGATGGGCTCGAAGACCGAGTCGCGCAAGCTCGCGGCCTCAGCCGGGGTGCCGCTGATCCCGGGGCTGCTCGAGCCGCTCGCCGACCTCGCCGACCTCGAGGCGTTCGTCGACGAGCACGGCTTGCCGGTGCTGCTCAAGGCGGTGGCCGGCGGTGGCGGCAAGGGGATGCGCACGGTCCGCGAGCGCCACGAGCTCGCGCCGGCCTTCGACCGGGCGCGCTCGGAGGGCAGGGCCTTCTTCGGGGACGATCGGGTGTACGTGGAGCGCCTGGTGGTCCGGCCCCGCCACATCGAGGTCCAGGTCGCGGCCGACCGCCACGGCAGCGCCGTGTACGTCGGCGAGCGCGAGTGCTCGATCCAGCGCCGCCACCAGAAGGTGGTCGAGGAGTGCCCGTCGCCGGTGGTGTCGCCCGGGCAGCGGCGCCGGCTCGGCGAATCGGCGCTGGCGATCGTCGCCGCGGCGGGCTACCAGTCGCTGGGGACGGTCGAGTTCCTGATGGACCCTGAGGGCCGCTTCTACTTCCTCGAGATGAACACCCGGCTCCAGGTCGAGCACCCGGTCACCGAGGAGGTGTACGGCGTCGACCTGGTGCGCGAGCAGATCCGGCTCGCCCTCGGCGAACCGCTGTCGCTGAGCCAGGACGCGCTCGCGCCGCGCGGCCACGCCATCGAGTGCCGGATCTACGCCGAGGACCCGCTGCGCAACTTCGCGCCGTCGCCGGGCCGGATCAGCCTGCTCGTCCGCCCCGATGGGCCTGGCGTGAGGGTCGACTCCGGGGTGATCAGCGGCAGCGTGGTGCCGCTCGACTACGACCCCCTGCTCGCCAAGCTGGTGGTGTGGGGCCCCGACCGGACGACCGCGCTGGCCCGGCTGCGGCGGGCCCTCACCGAGTACCGGGTGGGAGGCATCGCCACCACCCTGTCGCTGTTCCGGGTGCTGGTCGACATGGCGGCATTCCGGCAGGCCGAGCTCCACACCGGCCTGCTCGACGAGCTGCTGTCGTCGCGCCGGCTCGAGGAGCTGCACGGCCAGCAGGACCCGGAGGCCGAGCACGCGGCCATCGTCGCGGCCGCATGCCTGGCCTCGCTGGAGGCCCGCCGTCGGCCAGAGGACCCGTTCGCCGCCACCGACAGCCGCTGGTGGAGCGAGGGCGTCCGCCAGCAGCACGGGAGGTTCCCGCGATGAAGTGGGTGGTGCGGGGCGCCAGCGGAGCCCACGAGGTCGTGGTCGAGCGGTCGGCCGACGGCCTCGAGGTGACCCTCGACGGCCGCCGCCACGCCGTCGACCTGATCCGCCTCGACGGCGCCGTCGCCTCGCTGCGCTTCGACGAGGACGGCCGCAGCTTCCACGTCTCCTACGACCGCGGCCGCGGCCGGGACTGGCGGATCGGCATCGGCGACCGCGACTTCACCTTCGACGTGCTGACGCCGGTCGAGGCGATCGGCGCCATGGCCGCCGCCACGGGCCGGGGGGCGAGCGTGGTGGCGGCGCCGATCCCCGGCAAGGTGGTCGCGGTCACCGTCGAGCCTGGCGACGAGGTCGAGCCCGGCCGGCCGCTGGTCGTGCTCGAGGCGATGAAGATGGAGAACGAGCTGACCGCCGAGGTCGCCGGCCGCGTGGCGGCGGTCCGGGTCGCCCCCGGCGACACCGTCGAGGCCGGCGCGGTGCTGGTGGAGCTGGAGTAGCGGCCCCCGCCCGGCCAGGATCAAGGATCTGGGGGATAGGGGTTGGGGGTTGGCCATCTTCGTTCCCGCTCCCGTTCCCGTGCCCGTTCCCGGATGTTCATCGACCCCGCCACGGCAGTCTCCTGCCAACGACGCTCGATGTCCGGCTCGACAGGAGTGCTGCCCACCCCGTGGTCTGACCCCACTCGGGAACGGGAACGGGTACGGGAACGGGGACGAGGGGCTCGCGACCGCCGAAAGCCGTCCGAGATGATCGCAGTGCCGCTGCCGCGGCCTCGCGCCTACTCCGCGACCACCACGCTCGCGGTGGTGAACGCCGCCTGCCGCGTCATCTGGTCGAGCAGGCCGACCGACACCTTGAAGCTGCCGGCCTCCATCAGCAGGCTCGCCTTGAGGGCGAAGCGGCTGCGCTGGGCCTCCTCGTAGTCGGCGGCGGCGATCCGCACCTCGTGCTCCTGGCGCACCAGGTCGGACTGCTTGCCCTTGGCGTCGCGGGCCGCCACGAACAGCGTCACCCGGCCGACGTAGTCGGGGCCCTCGGGCAGCAGGGCGATGTTGGCGAGCGGGAACGACAGCTTGAAGGGGACCGTCCAGCGGTCGGCCGACGCGGGGGCCTGGTCGCCGGTCTCGAGCTCGACGCCGAGCGGGTTCTCGTCGAGCGGGATCACGAGGCCGGTGAGCACCTTGTCCTGGACCCGGCTCTCCAGCGCCTTCTCGACGAAGCGGCGGCGGTAGCGGATCTCGTAGTCGGGATGGTTGGGCAGGGTCACCTTGATCTGGTGGACCTTGTCGGTGCCGCTCATCTGCAGGTTGTAGCCGAGCGAGTAGTAGCTGTAGAAGTCCTGCTCGACCCGGTCGAGGCGGGGCCGGATGTCGTTGGCGTTGACGATCGCGACGCCGCCCGTCTCGTCGGCCATGAAGCGCAGCGAGTCCATGTAGTTGTCGTGCTCCATCGAGGCGGCCATGGTGTCCCGCGGCGACTGGTGCTCGGCCGACCCCATGGTGATGTTCTCGAGGCCGCCGGCGCTGACCGTGTAGAAGGTGACCCCCTGGGAGGCTGCGTTCTTGACCAGCGAGTCCCACTGCCGGGTCTGCGCGTAGCGCATCCCCTCCGTGACCATCCCGGGCTCGTTGTAGGCGTTGGAGAGGGCGTAGAAGAGGTCGATGCCCGGGGTCATCGGCAGCCCGTTGGACACGTGCAGGATCATCTTCTTGCCGGGCAGGCCGGCGAGCAGGTTGACCGCCTCGCGGATCGCGCCGAAGGTGAACTGGAGGTCGTTCAGCTCCTCCTCCGCGAAGCTCACGGCGAGGCCGCGCGCCTGCTGGAGGCTGCTCTGGCCACCGCTGCTCTGGGACTGGGTGAAGCGGTCGATCTCGTCGTAGACGTCGGCCCGCGACGAGTCCCGGTTGGTGCGGCTGCCGGTCGTCATCTTGAGCCCGTCGAGCGCGCCGAGGATCGCGCTCGAGTCGTCGGTGAACTCCTCCTCCACCACCAGCCTCTTGTTGGTGCTCGCGACCATCATCTTCACCGGCGGCTGGGAGTTCTCGCGGACGAAGGTCCGCAGCTGGCCGAGCACCCGGTTGCGGTCGAGCGGCCGCAGGTTGTCGTTGTCGACCAGGATCATCACCCACACCGGCTGGATGTCGGCCAGCGGCGCTGCAGCTTCCTGCTCGGCGCTGGGCGTCGGCCCGAGCGGCTGCGCCTCCTGGGCCTGGTAGTAGCTGCGGATCAGCTCCTCGGTGTAGAGCTGGAAGTTGGAGAGCGGGCGCTCCTCGCCGTCGTGGAGGATGCGGAAGTCGTCCTTGGTCAGGTCGGTCACCGACGCCCCCTGCTTGTCGGTGACGTAGGCGACGACGTTGACCACCGTGACCTCGAGCTCGTCGACGAAGGCCAAGCCCCCGATCGGACGGATCGAGTCGCGGTCAACCGCCGCCTGGTCCTGGCCGACCAGCAGGGAGCCGCCACCGAGCAGGGCGGCGAGCAGGCCAATGGTTGCGATCCGTCCCACGATCCACCTCCGACGAGCAGTCTACACGGGTCGGCAGTCGCCCCCCGCGGGCTCCCGGGTTTCCGAACGGCGCGCCCGGCTGGTATCCGAAAAGCCGGACAGGTCGATCAGGAATAGGAACGAGGAAGCGGGGAACGGTCCCCCCACGGGCGCGGGCGGCGGCCGGTCAGCGCGGTGAAACTCCCTCTTTTGCAGCGGCTTGCGTGGTCACCGCAGCGAGGTTCCCGGGACCGCCAGCCGGGCGCCGGCCAGGCCCGCGACGCGCGAGCGAGGTGGCATGGTGTATGCTTCGCCATCAGCGGAGTCATATCCCCCTCGCCGCGAGGGGCTCGGAGTTCGGATCGAAGGAGGACGGGGGACCCACCGCGAGGCCGGGGCCCTCACACCCATCAAGGAGCCGATTCGAGAGGAGGATCGAACAAGCGTGAGCGAGGGTTGCGACCGTGATCGTTCGAATTCGAGGAATCAAGGAGGAACCATGAAGAAGGTATTCGCGATCTTTGTCTTTGCGGCGCTCCTGGGCGGCGGGCTCGCCATGGCCCAGGAGACGACCGGCGCCATCATCGGGGCCATCAGCTCCGAGGACGGCGCGACCATGCCCGGCGTGACCGTGACGATCAACGATGCGGCCACCGGCTTCGAGCGGACCACCGTGACCAACACCGGCGGCGAGTTCCGCTTCTCGGCGCTGCCGCCTGCCACCTACAGCCTGCAGGCGACCCTCGACGGATTCCAGACCTACAAGCGCGACCTCAGGGTCGAGCTCGGCCGGACCGTCAAGAACGACTTCGTGATGACCCTGGGCGCGGTCACCGACGTGATCGAGGTGACCGGCGAGGCGCCGCTGGTCGACGTGACCTCCACGGTCACCGGCCTGACCGTCTCCGCCGCCGAGCTCGACAAGCAGATCCCGCTGGTCCACGACACCCAGCGGATCGCGCTGCTCGCGCCGTCGACGGTGATGGGCGACACCGCCTTCAACGGGGCCAACGACGGCACCTACGACCAGCAGCTGGTGTCGATCGGCGGCGCGTCGGTGGGCGAGAACTCCTACCAGATCAACGGCCTCAACATCACCAACTTCCGCAACGGCGTCGGCTCGTCCTGGGTGCCGTTCGAGTTCGTGGACGAGGTCCAGGTCAAGACCGGCGGCTACGAGGCCGAGTTCGGGCGCTCGACCGGCGGCGTGGTCAACATGGTGACCAAGAGCGGGACCAACTCGTTCCACGGCGCGCTGAGCGCGTTCTACGAGCCGGACAGCCTGCAGGAGCAGGAGCCGGACACCGTCTACGCGTACAACCAGCAGGAGGAGACCGACTACCTCGAGGGCAACGCCTCGATCGGCGGCCCGATCGCCAAGGACAAGCTGTTCTTCTTCGCCTTCCTGCAGTACCGCGACACCGAGTACCTGCTGAACACCACCGCGACCTCCACCCGCGAGGAGGGCTCGGAGCCCTACTACGGCGGCAAGCTCGACTGGAACATCACCCCCAACCACCGCCTCGAGGCGACCTACCTGACCGACGAGAGCACCATCGACCAGACCCTGTACCCGATCATCGACGGTGACATCCAGTTCGGGACGGTGAACTCGACCGGCGAGCGGACCCGCGGCGGCGAGAACTACATCGGCAAGTACACCGGCATCTTCACCGAGAACTTCCTGCTGTCGGCGCAGTACGGCTTCAACGCCTTCGACCGCACCGACCAGGCGAGCGGCGACGCCTACCCCTACGCCTACAGCTACCTCACGGGCACCCAGACCCGGATCGGTTACTGGACCAACTACCAGCGCGGCTACGCGGAGGACGAGCGCGAGGCCTACCGGATCGACGGCGACCTCTTCCTCGGCAACCACAGCTTCCGCGCCGGCATCGACTACGAGAGCAACTGGTCGCTCAACAACGTCGACTACGCGGGCGGCTACCGGGCCATCTACTACCTCAACGGCACCCGCTTCCCGGACCTGCCGGCCGACCAGATCCTGGTCGACTACCGGATCTACCAGGCGTCCGGCGACTTCGACGTCTCCTCCAACGCCGCCTACCTGCAGGACAGCTGGGCTCTGACCCCGAGCCTGACCCTGAACCTGGGCGTGCGCTGGGAGCAGTACGAGAACAAGAACATCTACGACGAGACCTTCATCAAGATCGACGACCAGTACGCCCCGCGCATCGGCGCGATCTGGGACCCGAGCGGCAACGGCAAGTCCAAGGTCTTCGCGTCCTACGGCCTCTACCACCTGCCGATCGCGTCGAACACCAACATCCGGATGGCCGGCACCGAGCTCTACACCGGCGACTGGTTCACCGCCGACGGCTACAACCCGGACGGCTCCCCGATCAACATGGGCACCACCCCGCTGGCGCCGCAGCGCGTCTACGCCGACGGCCTGGTTCCCGATGTGCGTCAGGTGGTGTCCGAGAACCTCGATCCGATGGCGCAGCAGGAGCTGATCCTCGGCTACGAGCAGATGGCCGGCGCCGACTGGTCGCTGGGCGCCCGCTTCGTGGCCCGCGACTTCCAGAGCGTGATCGAGGACATCGGCGCCGACTGGGCGCTGTACTACATCAACGGCGTCTCCACCAGCTGGTGGGGCATCCTGGCCAACCCGGGCAGCGGTGTCTCCGGGTGGTTCGACGGCGACGGTAACGGCGAGCTCGAGCACTACTCGTGGACCGCCGAGCAGATGGGGTACCCCGAGGCCGAGCGCAAGTACTACGCGGTCGAGCTGACCGCCAAGAAGCGCTTCGCCAACAACTGGACCGCCGACTTCATGTACACCTGGTCGCAGTCCTACGGCAACTACGAGGGCTACGTGGACTCGACGATCGGCCAGTCCGACGCCGGCATCACCCAGCTCTTCGACTACCCGGGCCTGGCCGACAACTCCTACGGCCCGCTGCCGAATGACCGGCGCCACAACTTCAAGGCGTTCGGCGTCTACAGCTTCGACTTCGGCCTGCAGCTCGGCGGCAGCGCCTGGTACCAGACCGGCCGTCCGATCTCCTGCCAGGGCGTGCACCCGACCGATGCCTGGGCGGCTTCCTACCTGGTGGCCTCCTTCTACTGCGGGGGCGAGCCGGCGCCGCGCGGCAGCTTCGGCTACACCGACGACGCCTACGCCCTCGACCTGATGGCCAAGTACGACTTCAACCTCGGCGCCACCGACTGGTACGTCCGGCTCGACGTCTTCAACCTCACCGACGCGGATGCGGTGACCGAGGTCGACGAGGAGGGTGACCAGGACACCGGTGAGGCGAACGAGAACTTCCTGACCCCGACCCACTACCAGCCGCCGCGCTCCGTGCGCTTCGGCGTTGGCATCACCTTCTAGATCTTTTCTCGGACGCGGGAGACCGCGACATCGGGGGGGCCATCCGGGCCCCCCTTTTTTTGCTACCATCGGGGCTGCGAAGGGAGGGACCATGAGGCAGCGTTGGCTCGGGGTGGTGGGTTTGGCGTTGGCGTTGGCGGCGCTGGCGGCGCCGGCGGCGGCCCAGGACTGGTCCGGCCGCGGCCGGATCACCGCGATCGTCCTCGACGACCAGGCCAAGCCGGTTGAGGGCGCGAAGATCACGTTGCGCTTCGCGGCCGACGAGACGGTGGTCTTCGAGCGCGAGCTCACCACCGACAAGAAGGGCAAGTGCTCCTATCTCGGGCTCAAGGGCGGCTCGTGGATTCTGCGGGTCGAGGCGATCGGCTTCGAGCCCTGGGAGCAGATGGTCGAGATCTACAGCCAGGGGATCGCGGAGCCGGTCCACGTCAACCTGGTCCGCCTGCCCGAGGAGGTGGTGCGGGCCCAGCGGATGGCCGCGGCGGCCGACCTCTATGACCAGGCCGGCGCGCTGAGCGCGACGGGCGACTACGAGAAGGCGCGCGAGGAGTACGAGAAGGTGCTCGCCGAGCTCGCCCCCGCCGACCAGCCCCCGGTGCTGGTGTCGCTCGCCAAGACCTACATGGATGAGGGCAAGCTGGAGGAGGCCGCGGCGGTGCTCGAGCGCTCGCTCGCCATCGACCCCGCCCACGTCGGCACCCTGCGAACGCTGTGCGCGGTGGTCGCCGCCCAGGGCAAGATGGCGGAGGCCGAGGCGCTGCTCGCGAGGATCCCGGCCGAGGAGCCGATCCACCCGACGACCCTGATCAACATCGGCATGACCCACTACAACAACGGCGAGTCCGAGGCGGCGAAGCCCTTCCTCGACCGCGCCGTGGCCCAGCAGCCGGTGGAGCCGCTCGCCCACTACTACCGCGGCCTGGTCGCGCTCAGCCTGGGCGCCAACGACGAGGCGCGGGCCGACTTCGAGGCCTTCCTCAGCCTGGCCCCGGACCGTCCCGAGGCGGCCACCGCGCGCGAGTACCTGGGCTACCTGACGAAGGGCGGCGCGCCCCAGTAGCCGGGTGAGAGCGGGCAGCCGATGACGGCGCCGCGCCGCGGCGCCGGCCGGAAGCAGCGAGGCGGCCGACCGGGCGTCGCCGTGGCCGCCCGGGGCGCGCTATCATGCCGCCGCCGTGACCCAGCCGACCCCGCAGCCGTCCGACGAGCTCCTGGTCGAGCTGGCACTGGCCGGCAACCAGGCCGCCTTCGGCGCCCTGGTCCGCCGCTACCAGCGCCGGCTGACCGCCTTCCTGGGCCAGATCGTGGGCGACATGGAGCTCGCCCGCGAGCTCTCCCAGGAGGCCTTCATCCGCGCCTGGGGCGCCCTCGACCGCTACGACCCGCAGTACCGCTTCTCGACCTGGCTGTTCCGGATCGCCCACAACCTGGGCATCGACCAGCTCCGCCGACGGCGGCTGAGCACGGTGTCGCTGGTCCGCCAGGACGCCGAGGGCGAGGAGGTCGAGCTCGCGGTGGTCGACGCGAGCAAGGACCCGCTCGGCCACTTCGAGAACCGCGAGCTCGCCGAGGCCATGAGGGCCGCCATCGCGGGGCTCCGGTCGGAGTACCGCGAGCTGGTGCTGCTGCGCCACTTCGCCGGGCTGTCCTACCAGGACATCGCCGATCTCAAGGGGATGCCCCTGGGGACCGTCAAGAACAAACTTTTCCGGGCCCACTCCGTACTTCGAAGGGCACTGCAGGAGTACCTGTAGTGAGGCGTGAGAGGAGGAACGCCGTGCAGGCGGACTGTCGAACGATCCAGGAGCGGCTCCTCGAGGCGAACGGCGACACCGGCAGCCTCGACGCCGCCGACCTGCGCCACCTCGAGGGTTGCGCCGGCTGCCGGGCGATGGCGGCGGCCGAGCGCGGGCTCGAGCGGCTCTTCGAGCGGGCGGCGCCCCCTGCCGACCCCGCCCTCGTCGAGCGGGTGATGGCCGCGGTTTCCCCGCTGCGAAAGCGGCGGCTGCTGGCCGCCCTGCTGCCGGTGGCGGCGTCGGCGTTGCTCGCCCTCCTGGGCGCGGCGATGATGGGCGGCGTGCCCGGGGGAAGCCTGCTCGCCCAGCTGCCGGTGGCCTCCTCCCAGGCCTGGCTCACGCTCGCGAGCGCCGCCTCCGACTGGGGCGTCGCGATGACCGCGGCCGCCGGGGCGGCCCGGCTCGCCCTGCCGCCCGCGCTGCTGGTTGCCGCCGTGGTGGCGGCTCTCGTCGGGCTCGGCCTCATCGTCGCGGCCACCCGCAGGTGGCTGCCGGTCGCGCCATGGCACCGCGGCGACTGATCCCGGTCTTCGCCCTCGGCCTGCTGCTCGGGCACGGGACGCTCGCGTTGGCGTCCCCGGCCAGAGTGGCGGCCCTGTCCGAGCTCCGGGTCGACGAGCTGGTCGAGGGCGACGTCGTTGCCCTCGCCGGCGACGTCGTTCTCGGGCCGCACGCCGACGTGCGCGGCCACGCGGTCGCGGTCTTCGGCAAGGTCTGCGTCGAGCCCGGCGCCAGGGTGGAGGGCCGGATGATCGGCCTGTCGTCGCTGGCCGGGCTCGCCGTGGCGCCGGCGGCCGGCGAGGACGGCGCCCGGCTGCGGATCGCACTGCGGCTGCTGATCGCCGGCGGCTGGCTGCTCGCGACCACGTCGATCGGCCTGCTGTGGCCGGTGCGGGTCCGCTGCGGGGCGCTGGCGCTGCCCGCGCTCGGCCTGCGGGTCGCAGTGCTCGGCGCCATGGTCGCGCTGACGCTGCTGGCCGCCCTGATCGCGGCGATCGGCCTCGGGCCGGGGCTCGGCCTGCCGCTCGCCGCCGCGTTGGGGATGGGGTTCCTGGCGGTCAAGGCGGTCGGCCTGGCGGTGCTCGGCGGCGGCCTCGGCAGGGTGGTGCTCGGACGGCTCCCGATCGGCCGCGCCCTGCCGTTGACCGCTGCGGTCTTCGTCGGCGTGCTGGCGATGCTGATGGCGCGCTTCCTGCCGGTGGTCGGCGGCGCCGCGTGGACCGTGCTGTCGCTGGCCGCGGTGGGCGCCGGCGTGTTCGCGCTGACGATGGCGCCGCAGATCGTCCCGGCGGCGGCCCTCCGCAGCCCCGAGGCCTCCCGGGACTGACCTCGGGTCGGAGCCTGCGCTTCGCGACGACAACCCGCCGGTGGAGCTTCGTTCCCGTTCCCCTGCCCGTTCCCGTCCCCGATTGCGCTTCCCGTTGGATCGCACAACCCATTTCTTTTCAGCCAGTTGGGAGGTTACCTGATGGTCTGGTGGAAGCCCGGGAACGGGAACGGGTACGGGTACGGGAACGTGCAACCGAGTGGTGCCTCGAGGTGACGGCCGTACTTTGCTATACTCCGCCTTCCGTGCGCGGAGGGCCGCGTGAAGGTGGATCTGTCTTCAGCCGACAAGGAGCCGCTCAGCTTCGACCACAAGCTGAGCCTGCCCCCCGAGCGCCTGGACGAGGACCAGGTGGCGGGGGAGATGGCGGCCCGGATCTCGGGCACCGCCCGGCCGGCGGCCGGCGGCTACCTGGTCGAGGGGTCGATCGAGGCGTCGGGCACGCTGTTCTGCGCGCGCTGCCTCGATCCGGTGCCGTGGCGGCTGGAGGACACGTTCTCCGTGGAGTACCGGGCCGCGGCCGTGGCCGCCGAAGAGGGCGAGCTTGCGATCGAGGACGACGAGCTGGAGGTCGCCTTCCTCGCCGGGCACGAGCTCGAGCTCGACGACCTGGCAGCCGAGCAGATCATCCTGGGGCTGCCGATGCGCATCGTCTGCGACGAGGCCTGCGCCGGCCTCTGCCCGCGCTGCGGGGCCAACCGCAACCGCGAGGGGGCGTGCCGCTGCGAGCCCGAGACCGACGAGCGCTGGCAGGCGCTGCGCGAGCTCGCGGGAAAGAGCCCCACGAACTGATTGAGACGAAACCACTGCTGTCGAGGAAACGGAGCCGAACATGCCGAACCCCAAGCGACGACACTCGAGTTCGCGCCGCGACAAGCGGCGCTCCCACCACGCGCTCGTCCCACCGGGATGGAGCCTGTGCACCTCGTGCTTCGAGCCCAAGCCGCCGCACCAGGTCTGTCCGCACTGCGGCAGCTACAAGGGCCGCGAGGTCGTGGCTGTCGAGGAGCTGGACTGAGGCCGATGGCCGGCCACACGTCGAGCTGCCGCGGCTCCGGCCCGCGGCCCCTGCCGCCGCGGGGCGCGGTGCGCCGGCGCGGCCGCGGAGCGTGAGCCGTGGCCCGCAGATCCCTCCGGCCGATCGCCCTCGACGCCATGGGCGGCGACGGCGCGCCCCGGGCGGCGGTGCTCGGCGCGCTGCAGGCGGTCGAGGAGCTGGGCATCCCGGTCCTGCTCGTCGGCCCCACCCGGCGGCTGCGGCGCGAGCTCGGCCGCTTCCGCATCGCCCCGGCCGGGCTCGACCTGGTCGATGCGCCCGAGGTCGTGGCGATGGACGACCCGCCGGTCAGCGTGCTGCGCGGCAAGCGCAACTCGTCGTTGTCGGTGTGCGCCGAGCTGGTGCGGTCGAAGCGCGCGGCGGCGATGGTGACCGCGGGCAACACCGGCGCCGCCTGGGTGGCCGCCAAGTCCGTCCTCGGCATGATCCCGGGCGTCGACCGGCCGGCCCTGGCGGCCATCCTGCCCCGCTCCGAGGGCCACACCCTGGTGCTCGACGTCGGCGCCAACGTCGAGTGCAAGCCGCACCAGCTGGTGCAGTTTGCGGTCATGGGCGCGCTGTACGCGGAGTCGGTGCTGGGGGTCAAGCAGCCGCGGGTGGGCCTGATGTCGGTCGGCGAGGAGGAGAGCAAGGGCGGGCCCCGGGTGCGCGAGCGGTACCGGGTGCTGGCCGGCGCCGGCATCCGCTTCATCGGCAACGTCGAGGGCCGGGACGTGTTCGTCGGCGAGGTCGACGTGATCGTCTGCGACGGCTTCACCGGCAACGTCGTCCTCAAGGTCGCCGAGGGGCTCGGCGAGATGGTGATCGGGATCCTCAAGGAGGAGGCCCAGCGGTCGCCGGTCTACGGGGCCGGGCTGCTGATGGCCAAGGGCGCCTTCCGCAGCCTCAAGCGCAAGGTCGACTACTCGGAGTACGGAGGGGCGCCGCTGCTCGGCGTCAACGGTGCGTGCCTGATCGCCCATGGCCGCTCCTCACCCAAGGCCATCCGGAACGCGATCCGCTTCGCCCGCACCTACGCGGAGAGCGACGTGGTCGGCCGCATCGGGGAGAAGATCCTCGAGGTCCTGGAAGCGCCCGCTGCGCGAGGGGCCGGTTAGCGATGCACGACGGCTTCGCCCGCACCGCCAAGATCGTCGGGCTCGGCGGCTACCTGCCGGAGCGGGTGCTGACCAACCACGACCTGGAAGCCATCGTCGAGACCAGCGACGAGTGGATCACCAGCCGCACCGGGATCTCCGAGCGGCGGATGGTCGCCGACGGCGAGGCGCTGGTCGACCTTGCCGAGCGCGCCGGCCGGGCGGCGATAAAGGACGCGGGCATCGACCCGGCCGCGGTCGACCTCCTGATCCTGGCCACCGCCACGGTCGAGCAGCCGATCCCGGCGTCCGCCGCGATCGTCCAGCCGCGGCTCGGGCTTGCCAACGCCGCCTGCTTCGACCTGTCCGCGGCGTGCTCCGGCTTCACCTACGCGCTCAACGTGGCGCGCCAGTTCATCGCCACCGGCGAGGCGACCACCGTGCTGGTGATCGGCGCCGAGTGCCTGACCCGCTACCTCGACTGGACCGACCGCACCACCTGCGTGCTGTTCGGCGACGGCGCGGCGGCGGTGGTGCTGCAGCCGGCGCCTCAGGGAGAGGGAATCCTGCAGATCGCCTGGCGCACCGACGGGACCCTGGCCGACCTGATCGCGATGCCGGGCGGCGGCTGCCGCTTCCCGCCCTGGAGCACCAAGTCGATCGAGCAGCGGCTGCCCTTCATCAAGATGCGCGGCAACGAGACCTTCAAGGTCGCGGTGCGGGCACTCACCGAGCTCAGCTTGTCGGTGCTCGCCGCCGCCGGCATCGGGGTCGAGGAGATCGACCTGTTCATCCCGCACCAGGCCAACCAGCGCATCATCCAGGCGGTGGGGCAGCGGCTCGGCCTGCGGGACGAGCAGGTGTTCAGCAACGTGCACCGGGTCGGCAACACCTCCTCGGCGTCGATCCCGCTCGCCATGGTGGATGCCCGCGACAAGGGTCGGATGCGCCGCGGCGACCTCGTGCTGACCTCCTCCTTCGGCGGCGGGCTGACCTGGGCCTCGTCGCTGTTCCGGTTCTGAGGGGAGCGGGCGCGATGAGGCTCGCCGCGCTGTTTCCGGGCCAGGGGTCGCAGGCGGTCGGGATGGGCCGTGACCTCGCCGAGCGCTGGGCGGCGGCGCGCGAGGTCTTCGCCGCGGCCGACCGGACGCTCGGCGTGGCGCTGTCAAAGCTGTGCTGGCAGGGCCCGGAGGAGGCGCTGCGGCTGACCGAGAACACCCAGCCGGCGCTGCTCGCCCACTCGATCGCCGCGTGGCGGGTGCTGGCGGCGGCCGGGATCCGGGTCGGCGCGGTGGCCGGCCACAGCCTCGGCGAGTACTCGGCGGTGGTCGCGGCCGGCGGGCTCGGCCTCGACGATGCCCTGCGCACGGTGCGGCTGCGCGGCCGCCTCATGCAGCAGGCGGTGCCGGTCGGCGCCGGCGCGATGGCGGCGGTGATCGGCATCGATGACGAGCTGGTCGTCGCGGCCTGCGCCGAGGCCACCGCCGCCGGCGGGGGCGTGGTGGCCGCGGCCAACTTCAACGCCCCCGGCCAGGTGGTGATCGCCGGCGACGCCGCGGCGGTCGGGCGCGCGGCGGCGCTGTGCTCCGCGCGCGGCGCGCGGCGCACGCTGCCGCTGCCGGTGTCGGCGCCCTTCCACTCGCCGCTGATGGCGCCCGCCCGGGAGGGGCTCGAGCCGGCGCTGCGCGGGGTCGCGCTGGCGCCGCTCGAGGTGCCGGTCTACCGCAACGTCGATGCCGTCCCGGTGGCCTCCCCGGAGGAGGTGCGGGACGGGCTGATTCGCCAGGTCGACGCGCCGGTGCTGTGGCGGGCGACCGTCGAGCGGATGCGGGCGGACGGCTTCGACACCTTCCTCGAGGTCGGCACCGGCAACGTGCTGTCGGGCCTGGTGCGGCGCATCGACCGCGACGCGAGGTGCCTGGCGGCGGGGACCGTGGAGTCGATCGAGGCGGCGATCGCGGAGCTGGTCGGCTGACCGCCCGCTCGCGTGCTGGAGGAACCATGGCAGAGCTTCAGGGCCAGGTGGCGGTGGTGACCGGGGCGGCGCGCGGCATCGGCCGGGCGATCGCCGAGCGGCTGGCGCGGGATGGGGCGAGGGTGGTCTGCAGCGACGTCGTCGACCCGGTCGAGACGGTCGGCGCGATCGTCGCCGCCGGCGGCGCGGCCGAGGGCGTGGTGTCGGACGTCAGCGACGGCGCGGCGGCGGCGGCGGTGGTCACCGCCATCCACGAGCGCCACGGCCGGCTCGACATCCTGGTCAACAACGCCGGCATCACCCGCGACGCTTTGCTGATCCGGTTGAAGCCGGAGGACTGGCGGGCGGTGCTCGGCATCAACCTCGACGGCGCGTTCAACCTCACCCAGCCGGCGGCCCGGATCATGATCAAGCAGCGCTCGGGGCGGATCGTCAACATCGCCTCGGTGGTCGGCCTGATGGGCAACGCCGGCCAGGCCAACTACGCCGCCTCCAAGGCCGGCCTGATCGGCTTCACCAAGGCCCTGGCACGCGAGCTCGGCCCGCGCAACGTGACGGTGAACGCGATCGCCCCCGGCTACATCAGGACCCCGATGACCGAGGCGCTGACCGACGCCCAGCGAGCGGCGCTGCTCGCCGCCGTCGCCATCCCTCGGCTCGGCGAGCCGGCCGACGTGGCCGCGGCGGTGGCCTTCCTGTGCTCGCCCGGCGCGGCCTACATCACCGGCGTCGTGCTCAACGTCTCGGGCGGGCTCTACATGTAGCGGAGCGGGCCGCGCCGGCGGAGGCCGCGCTCAGGGAGAGCCCGCTGGCCGCTCCTCCGGGGCCAGCAGCCAGCGCCGCGACCGGCGCCGCTTTCCCGAGCACACGGTCACCTCGAGGGCCGGCCGGCGGCAGGTGAAGACCACCTCGATCGGCTCGTCCCCGGCGACCTCGTCGATCATGGCGGAGAGCTCACCCAGCAGCTGCGGCGCCTGCGCTGCGCTGCGGCAGATCGGCCGCAGGTAGATCCGGAGCGCGGTCTCCGCGACCACCCGGAAGCGGGCATCGGGAGGCAGCTGGATCGCAAGCCGGATCCCTGCCCCTTCGCTCGCCTCTGCCATCGGTTGGCGCTGGTCGGACATCGTCGCCGTCCAGGGTACACTGATTCCGGGAGGTCTTTCCCATGAACGGCTCGATGCAGGTTCGCGAGCTCATGTCGACCGACCTCGTCACCCTCACCGAGGACGGGACCCTGGCCCAGGCCCAGCGGTGCATGGCGCGCGGCCGGATCCGACACCTGCCGGTGGTGCGCGACGGCAAGCTGGTCGGCCTGCTCACCCACCGGGACCTGCTCGCGGCGTCGTTCTCGATCTTCGCCGAGGTCGACCACGATGAGCAGCACCGGATCTTCGCCACCGTGCCGGTGGTGGAGGCGATGCACCGCGACGTGGTCACCGTCCCGCCGGAGCTGCCGGTGCGCGACGCGGCCCGCATCCTGCTCGAGAACAAGTACGGCTGCCTGCCGGTGGTCGGCCCCTCGCGCGAGCTGCTCGGCATCGTGACCGAGGCCGACTTCCTGCGCCTCACGGTCCGCCTGCTCGGATGACGGCCCTCGACTGGGCGCTGGCTGTGGTCTGGCTCGGGATCGCGCTGTGCGGCTTCTGGAAGGGCGCGGCGCGGCTCGTGCTCGGCATCGGCGGGCTGGTGGCTGGGCTGTGGCTCGCGGTTGCGGTCGGCGTCGACGCCGCAGCGCTGCTCCAGGGATGGCTCGGTCCCGGATGGATTGCAGCCGCCCTCGGCAGGGTGCTACCGGCGGTCGCCTGCATCGCCCTCTGCCTGGCTGCCGGCTGGGGGATCTCGAGGACGCTCGAGGCAGTCCACCTGGGCTGGCTCAACCGCCTCGCCGGGGCACTGCTGGCCGGCGGCGTCGGGCTGATCGTGCTGGCGGTGCTGCTCGGGGCTGCCGCGCGGACGTCGCCGTCGCTGCGCGAGCTCAGCGGGCGCTCGCTGCTCGCGCCGCGGCTGCTCGCGGTGTGGGGGCAGTCGGCCGACGCTCAGGCCGAGGCAGCCGGCGTCAACGAGGCGCCGCAGGCGGGCACGAACGGCTCGAGCGGGCGGTAGCGGCTGTCGCGCAGCCGGAGCTGGTCCGGCGGTGGCATGAGAGAGATCCTGAGCCGGTGACGGTTGGGGTGGGTTCTTCGATTCAACCCCGCGGGCAGCGCCTCAGCGCAGCTGCAGCGAGGCCAGGAACTGCGCGTTGGTCGGGAACTCGCGGACCTTCTGCAGCAGCAGCTCCATCGCCGCCTCGGGCGACAGCGACGACAGAGCGCGCCGCATCAGGTAGAGCTTCTCGATCTGCTCCTTGGGGTACAGCTTCTCCTCCTTGCGGGTCCCTGACTGGGGGATGTGGATGCAGGGGAAGATCCGCTTGTCGAAGAGCTTGCGGTCGAGCACCAGCTCCATGTTGCCGGTGCCCTTGAACTCCTGGAAGATCACCTCGTCCATCCGCGATCCGGTGTCGATGAGGCAGGTCGCGACCACGGTCAGGCTGCCGCCGTTCTCGACGTTGCGGGCCGAGCCGAAGAAGCGGCGCGGCTTCTCCATGGTCCGGGCGTCGATGCCGCCGGACATGATCCGGCCCGAGCCCTTCTGGGCGTTGTTGTAGGCCCGCGCCATCCTGGTCAGCGAGTCCATGAAGACGACCACGTCCACGCCCATCTCGACCAGCCGGCGGGCGCGCTCGAAGACCATCTCCGAGACCTGGATGTGGCTCTCGATCGACTGGTCCGACGACGACGCGAAGACGTCGCCGAGGACGATGCTCCGCTTCCAGTCGGTGACCTCCTCGGGCCGCTCGTCGACCAGCAGCACGAAGATGGTGGTCGACGGGTGGTTGATCGCGATGGCGTGGGCCATCTGCTGGAGCAGCGTGGTCTTGCCGGCCTTGGGCGGCGAGACGATCAGGCAGCGCTGGCCCTTGCCGAGCGGCGCGATCAGCTCCGCCACCCGGGGCTCCACGATCGAGGGCTCGGTCTCGAGGATGAAGCGCTCCAGGGGATCGATGCTGATCAGCTCGGTGAAGGGGATCGCCTTGGCCCGGTAGTCCTCGGGGGTGAGGCCCTCCACCATGTCGATCTCGATCAGCCGCGGCCGGTCGCCGCCGCGCGCCTTGCCTCCGATCAGGAGGCCGCTCTCGAGGTGCAACGGCCGCACCAGCTCGACCGGCACCATCGGGTCCGACCGGTCGGCGACGAAGTTGCGCTCCGCCGCCACCATCAGGGGGCTGCCGTTGTCGCGCATCCACAGGTAGCCCTGGACCCCGGTCACCGGGCCCTTGATGCCGCCCCGGCGCCGCGGCCGCCGCCGGCGCCGCCGACCACCCTCACCGTGCTCCTGCGAGTTCTGCTGTGTCGTGTTCTCGTCCATTCCCTTTCCTCATCGGGCGCGAGGAAGCGCAGGCTGCAGGGCGCATCTCCACTGCAAGGTGATGCTGCCCCACGGATCAGACGACCTCAAGCCTCACGCGCGACGTTCTCAGGATGGCTCGGATCGTCCGGGCACCCTCGGCTGCGACCCAACGGGCAGCCGACCAAGCGCCCACCGACAGCTTACTTGGTTCGCGCCCCTACTGCAACACCCCGGGTCAAGACCCAGCCCTCACCGCGGCGCCCCGGCGGCCTGGCCGGTGAGCGAGCCGGCGATCCGCTCGGCCAGCCGCCGCGCCACCTCGTCCTTGGTCAGCGTCGGCCAGGGCTCGACGCCGGCCGCGGTCACCAGGTGGACGGTGTTGCGGTCGCCTCCCAGCACCCCCGACCCGGGCGCGACGTCGTTGGCGAGGATCCAGTCGCAGCCCTTGGCCTGCCGCTTGGCGGCGGCGTTGCCGACCACGTCCTCGGTCTCGGCCGCGAACCCGACCACGAGGCGCGGCCGCGCGTCGGCGGCCGCGATTGCAGCCACGATGTCCGGGTTCTCGACGAGGCGCAGCGCCGGCGGCCGGCCGCCGGCCTTCTTCAGCTTGTGCTCGAGCGGTGAGGCAACCCGCCAGTCGGCGACCGCCGCCGCGCACACCGCGACGTCGGCCGGCAGCTCGGCAAGGCAGGCGGCGAGCATCTCGCGCGCGGTCTCCACCCGGCGCACGGTGACCCCGGGGGGATCGGGCAGGGCGGTCGGCCCGCTGACCAGCACGGTGTCGGCGCCGAGCGTGGCGAGGGCCGCGGCGATCGCGTGCCCCTGCCGGCCCGAGGAGCGGTTGCCGAGGAACCGCACCGGGTCGATCGGCTCGAAGGTCGGCCCGCTGGTGACCAGGGCGCGCCGGCCGGCCAGCGCGCCGCTGCGGGCGAGCAGGGCGGCGACCGCGGCCAGGATGTCCGCCGGCTCCGCCATCCGCCCGGCGCCGGTCTCGCCGCACGCCAGCTCGCCGCTCGCCGGCCCGACCACGTGAACGCCGCGCTCGACCAGCAGCGCCAGGTTGCGGCGGGTGGCGGGGTGCTCCCACATCACGACGTTCATCGCGGGCGCGACCAGGATCGGCGCGTCGGCGGCGAGCAGTGCGGTGGTGGCCAGGTCGTCGGCGATGCCGGCCGCCATCTTGGCGAGGATGTTGGCAGTGGCCGGCGCCACCACCACCAGGTCGGCCTCGCGCGACAGCCGGATGTGGCCGATCTCGGTCTCGTCGGTCAGGGAGAACAGGTCCTGGTAGACGCGCTCCTCGCTCAGCGCGGCCACCGACAGCGGGGTCACCAGGTGGGAGGCGGCCTCGGTCAGGATGCAGCGCACCGCCACACCCTGCTCGCGCAGCCGGCGGATCAGGTCGAGGCTCTTGTAGGCCGCGATGCCGCCCGAGATGACCAGCAGGATCCGTTTGCCGTCCATGGCCCTCCTCGTCGCTCGACCCGGCGCGTCGCTGGTCACCTGTCGGGCAGCTCGCCGCCGACGATCCGCTTGATGAGCGTGCCCTTGTCGAGCATGACGTTCTCGTCGACCCCGTTGGCGATCGCCAGCGCGGTCAGGTCGACGGTCGACGGGTAGCGCTGGTTGAAGCCGGCGAGGGTCATCCGCTGCGGCAGCTCGACCAGCTCGACGCGCTTCGGCTTGACATCGAGGTAGCGGCGGTCGGTGACCGCGCGGAAGGTCGCGAGCTTCGCCTCCATCGCCGGCCGGTAGGTCGCCCAGCTCGCCTCGGGAGTGTAGCCGACGAGCTGGTAGACCTGGCCGCCGTGGTCGAGGAACCCGACCAGGCCACGCACCACGTTGGGCTGCTGCTGGCTGGCCACGGTGCGGAAGTTGGTGAAGTTCTGCCGCCAGCCCGAGCCGCGCTCGATGCCCTCCTCGGCGAAGAAGCTCTGCGCCGCCGCGGCCGCCGTCTCGGCCTTGGCCATGGAGAGCATGATGACGGCATCCTTCTCCGGGCTGATCGCCGCCACGTACTGGCGGGTGTTGATGGTCCTCCAGCCGTCGGGGAAGTCGAGCCGGAAGGCGAGCTCGGGGTGGTAGAAGCGGCTGCCGACGAAGTAGCCCTGGCGGGGGTCGTCACCGAACACGAGGCCGTCGACGTGCCGCAGGTAGCCGTTGCGCTCCACCGTTCCCGTCTGCTGGTTGGACGGCAGCGCCGCGATCCGCTCGAGGGTGCGCTCGAGACGGCGGTCCGGGTTGGGGTGGGTCGAGGCCCACACCGGGATCCGCCCGCCGTCGCCCTGGGCGGCGCTGATCCGGTCCAGGGTGTTGAACATCTTCGGCATCTCGTTGGGGTCGTAGTCGGCGCGGGTCACGTAGCGCAGGCCGAGCTCGTCGGCCTGGTTCTCGTCGTCCCGGCTGAACTTGAGGAACATCAGCTGCAGCCCCTGGGCAGCGAGCCCGGCGTAGGGGCGGAGGGCCTCGCTCGCGATCATCGCCACCCCGAGCCCGAGGTTGGCGAGCTGCGCGCTGCTCATCTGCTCCACCGAGTGGCGCGCCGTGACGTGGCCGATCTCGTGGCCGATCACCGAGGCCAGCTCGGCCTCGGAGCCGAAGTGGGCGAGGATGCCGCGGGTGACGAAGATCGGCCCGCCCGGCAGGGCGAAGGCGTTGACCACCGGGTCGTCGACCACGGTGAAGGACCACGGCAGTTCGGGCCGCTCCGACGCCGCGGCGAGGCGCTGGCCGACGCCCGCCACGTACTCCTGGAGCGCGGCATCGTCGTAGTGCCCGAACTGGGCGAGGGCGCTCTGCGCCCCCTGCTGGCCGAGGGCGATCTCCTGTTGCTCGCTGATCAGCGCCAGCTGCCGCTGCCCGGTCGCCGGGTTGACGGAGCATCCGCCCAGCAGCAGCAGCGCCGCGACCGCCGCGGCGGGGACGGGAAGATGCAACGCACAGGAAAGCCGACCCATGGATCACCTCCTCGACCGGGGCGCCCCGCCAGGCAGTCGAGCGGGCTCGCCGCGGCGAGCCCGGCCGGCGGGTGCGGCCGGTCCAGCTCTCTGAGGATACACCGATCGCGGCTCGCGACGACACCGGCGACGGCCGCGCTGATATGCTCGTGGAGGGGACCGGTGACGCCCGGAAGCAGATGGTCGATGTGGGCAGCCGTCCTGGCGCTCGGCGCGGGCCTGGCGTGCGGGCCGGGTGAGCCCGAGAACGCCGGCACGACCATCGGGGTCTCCCTGCTGACCCGCGCCCACGTCTTTTACCGTGACCTCGAGGACGGCCTGCGGGCGGGGGCGGCCGAGCAGGGATACCAGCTGCTGGTCAACGCGGCGGAGTGGGACGCCGGCCGGCAGATCTCGCAGCTGGAGGACTTCACCACCCGGGGGGTCGACGCCATCATCGTCTGTCCGGTCGACTCGAACGGGATCGGCGCGGGTATCCGTACCGCCAATCGGGCGCGGATCCCGGTCTTCACCGCGGACATCGCGTCGACCGCGGGGGAGGTGGTCTCCCACATCGCGTCCGACAACCTCGCCGGCGGCCGGCTCGCCGGCGAGTACCTGGCTGGCCGGCTCGGCGGTCGCGGCAGGGTCGCGATCATCAACCAGCCGGCCATCACCTCGGTCCTCGATCGCGTGCAGGGCTTCCGCGAGGCGCTCGCCCGCCACCCCGGCATCGAGATCGTCGCCGACGTCGACGGGCTCGGCCTGCGCGACCGCGCCCTCCAGGCCGCCGCGGATGTCCTGCAGGCGAACCCGCAGCTCGACGGCGTGTTCGGGATCAACGACGACTCCGCCCTGGGGGCGCTCGATGCGGTGGAGGACTTCGGACGCGAGGGGATCGTGATCGTCGGCTATGACGCGACCCCTCCCGCCCGCGACGCGATCCTCAAGGGACGGGCGCTGAAGGCGGACGTCGTGCAGTACCCCTTCGAGATCGGGAGACGGACCATCGACACCATCGCCCGCCACCTCGCCGGCGAGGAGGTCCCTGCGGTGGTCCCGGTGGAGGTCGGCATCGTCGACCGCGACCGCCTCCTCGAGGCGTCGCCGGAGCGCGAGCCGGCGACTCGAGCGGCCGCCGGAGCGGAGCCCGGAGACGGGGCGCCCGGCCCGCCCGCGCCGTGACCATCCGGCCCGCCGGACCGGGCCCCTCGACCGCCGCCGCGCCGGGGCCGCCGCTCCTCGCGATGTCGCGGGTGTCCAAGTCGTACCCGGGCGTGACCGCCCTCGAGGACGTCGACTTCGAGCTCCACGCCGGCGAGGTGCACTGCCTGGTCGGGGAGAACGGCGCCGGGAAGTCCACCCTGGTCAAGCTGCTCGGTGGGGCCGAGCTGCCGACCCGCGGACGGATCTCGGTCGACGGGGCCGAGCTCGCGATGCGGGCGCCGCTCGACGCGCTGCGCGCCGGCATCGGGGTCATCTATCAGGACTTCAAGCTGGTCCCCCACCTCTCGGTGGCCGAGAACATCTCGCTCGGCCTGCTGCCGCGGCGGGCGCGGCTGCCGGTCATCGACTGGCCGGCGCTGCGCGCGCGGGCGCGCCGGCTGCTGGCCATGCTCGGCGAGGACCTCCCGGTGGACCGCCGCGTCGCCGATCTCAGCCCGGCCCAGCAGCAGCTGGTCGAGATCGCGCGGGTGCTCGGCCACGACGTCCGAATCGTGGCCATGGACGAGCCCTCGGCGACGCTCGCCGACCGGGAGCTGGCGACGCTGTTCGGCGTGGTCCGCAGGCTGGCGGCGCGCCGGGTGGGCGTGATCTACATCTCGCATCGCCTCGACGAGGTCGACGAGATCGCGGACCGGGTGACGGTGCTTCGGGACGGCCGCAAGGTGGGGACGTACGCCGCCGCGTCGCTCGACCGATCGACCCTGGTGCGGCACATGGTGGGCCGGGAGCTCGCCGACGAGGCGCCGCCAGGTGATCGCCCCGCCGGCGGCGTGATGCTCCGGGTCGAGGGGCTTCGCCGGGCGCCGGCGGTCCGCGACGTCAGCTTCGAGCTGCGGCGGGGCGAGGTGCTGTGCATCGCCGGGCTGGTCGGGTCCGGCCGCACCGAGGCGGCGAGGCTGATCTTCGCGGCCGATCGCAGGGACGCCGGCCGGATCGAGCTCGACGGCCGGGAGATCGACCCTCGCAGCCCGCGCGAGGCGATCGACCTGGGCATCGGCCTGCTCACCGAGGACCGCAACCAGCAGGGGCTGATCATGCAGCTGTCGGTGCGCGACAACATCCTGCTGAGCGGGCTGAGGTCGCTCAGGAGGCGCCTCGCGATCGACTGGAGGCGGGCGGACGACGTCAGCCGGGGGTTCGTCGACAGCCTCCGGATCAGGACCCCGGGGATCCACCAGAAGGTCACCCACCTGAGCGGGGGAAACCGGCAGAAGGTGGTGCTCGCCCGCTGGCTGTTCACCGAGGCGAGGCTGCTGCTGTTCGATGAGCCGACGAAGGGGATCGACGTGGCGATCAAGCGCGAGATTCACGGCATGCTGCGCGACCTCGCCGCCCGTGGCATCGGGGTGGTGGTGATCTCGTCCGACCTCCCCGAGGTGCTCGCTCTCGGGGACCGCATCGGCGTCATGCGCGAAGGGAGGATGCGCGCGGTCCTCGACCGGCGGGAGGCGACGGCGCAGCGGATCATGGAGCTCGCGACGGCGAGCGACCCGCGGACCGGGGCGCTGGCATGAGCAGGCCGTCCTCGAGCCGGCTGGCGGCCGCCTTCACGGAGTACGGCATCATCGTCGCGTTCGTCGTCGAGGTCATCGTCTTCAGCATCGCCTCGGAGCACTTCCTGACCATCGCCAACCTGACCAACGTCACGCTGCAGACCTCGGTGCTGGCCATCATCGCGGCCGGCATGACCTTCGTCATCCTGACCGCCGGCATCGACCTCTCGGTCGGGTCGCTGGTGGCGATCTCGGGCGTGGTCTGCGCGCTGCTTCTCAAGGCGCAGGCCCCGCTGCCGGTCGTCATCGGCCTGGGCCTTCTCGGCGGCATCGCGGTCGGCCTGCTCAGCGGGCTCCTCTCGGGAGTGGTGATCGCGAGGTTCTCGGTGACGCCGTTCATCGCGACGCTCGCCATGATGACGATCTGGCGCGGCGCCGCCTATCTGCTGGTGGGCGGACGGCCGGTGTGGGGCCTGCCCGAGGCCTTCGACTTCCTGGGGAGCGGGCGCCTGGCCGGCATCCCATTCCCGACGGCCGTGATGCTGTGCGTCTACGCCGTCGCCTGGTTCGTGCTCGCCCACACCCCGTTCGGCCGCTACGTGTACGCGGTCGGGGGAAACCCGGAGGCGGCGCGCCTCGCGGGCATCAGGACGTCGCGCGTCATCGTCCTGGTGTACGTCATCTCCGGCGTGCTCGCGGCCATCAGCGGGATCCTCCTCGCGTCGCGCATGAGCAGCGGCCAGCCCAACGCCGGCCTGATGTTCGAGCTCGAGGTGATCGCGGCGGTGGTGGTGGGCGGCACCAGCCTGTTCGGGGGGCGCGGCGGGATCGTCGGCACCTTCGTCGGGGCGATGCTGATCGGCGTGCTCCGCAACGGCCTCAACCTGGTCGGCGTCGGCTCGTACGTCCAGCAGGTGGTGCTCGGCTTCGTGATCCTGCTGGCGGTGATGCTCGACCAGCTCCGCAAGCAGAGCTGAGCGGCCGGCCCGCCGGGCGCGGAAAGCCCCGGGCGGAATCCCGGCGTGGCACCTGGCGCGCCAACCCTTGGCGCGGCTACTCCAGGAACCGCACCATTTCCCTGGCGGCCGCCGCGTCGGGGTGGTCCGGAGGGGCCAGCTCGAGAAAACGCGTGAACGCGGCGCGCGCCGCCTCGCGATCGCCGAGGCCATTGGAGCTCACGCCGAGCGAGAACAGGGCATCCGTCTGGCTCGCGTCGGCCTCGGTCACGAGCTCGAGCAGTGCCCGCGCCATGGCGAAGTCGTTGTTCGAGAGGAACGTCGTGCCGTGGTCGAGAACGTCGGGCAGGGAAGCCGCGTCGGCGGTGATCAGCCGTCGCGCCGAGCTGCGCGCGCCGCCGACGTTTCCGGTCATGAGGTGGCTGAAGTAGACGGTCCGCATCGCCTCGATGTTGGCGGGCTCGAAGCGGAGCAGCCCCTCCGCCCACCGCGCGGCCGATGGCCAGTTGCCGGCCTCGGCGGCGGTGGCCGCGAGCGCGCGGTAGGGCTCGGGAAATTCGGGGTCGGCCTGATTGGCTGCGAGGAACTTCATGTTCGCGGTCGTCAGGTCATCCGACTGGAGCGCCGTCACCCCCTCGTTGAACAGGGCGATCGCCGCGTCCCGCCGCTCGGCTGGGGAGGGTTCTCCCTCGGCCGCGGTCGATTCCTGCGGCGGCGTGGCCGTTCCCTGGTCGTCGGTGACCGCCGCAGCGTGACTGGCGGCGCCGAGCGTCATCGCCAGCATTGCCGGGAGGATGACCCTTGGCGAGAGCCGCATTCTGATCGCCGGAATCTCCATGACGGTCGGTGGCGCCTAGCGGATGACCACCGGGATCATCGTCGGGTCGCCGGTCGCGTTGTCGACCACCGAGGCGTAGACCCACATCGCGCAGTTGTTGGTGAGGATCTCGGCCAGGCCGTAGGCGTGGTCGTGGCTGCCGGCGCCGATGACCGCGAAGATGTCGTTGTCCTGCTTCCACCCCGAAGGGTCGATGCTGCGGACCCGCCCGGTGCCCACCTGGCTGCCGGCGGCGTCGTGGATGGTGACGCGGACCTCGCAGGGGTGGTCGGAGAGATTGATGTAGCCGACGTTGGTCCGGAACTGCTGGTTGCTCGCGAGCGGGGAGAGCACCCCGAGGTCGCCGTTCACCATCGCCTGCTCGGGGACGACCCCGGGCAGGAACTGGCCGAGGGTGCCGACGTCGTTCTGGTTGTAGGTCCGGGCGGTCACCACCAGCGGCCCGTCGCCGTCGACCTGGATCGAGCCCGCGGCCTCGTCGCTGACCTCGAACAGCTCGCCGAGCACGTCGTCCCATGCCAGCAGCTGGCCGGACTGGACGGTCCCGCTGATCGCGATCGGGTCGCTCCCGGTCTCGCGGAAGGTCGCCGTCGCCTCGACCGGCCGATCGCCGACGTTGACGACCGCGAGCTGCGACCGCCACTCGGTGTCGCCCGCCCCGGAGTTCCGCGCCATGCCCCCGGTAAGGTAGCTGCGGTCGGTCGGCCGCAGGTAGGCGCGCAGCATGTAGTCGCCGGCCTCCGTCTCCTCCAGCTCCGCGATCCCGTCCTCCGAGACGTAGCTGTGGCCCTCGGTCGGCTCCTCGTCGTGCTCCATGTTGAAGTCGGTCGAGGTGAGCGATGCGTTGCCGCGGTTCACCAGCCAGAAGTCGCCGTGCAGGGTGACCGGGCGGTCGAGCTCGACGATCGACGCGCCGCGGCCGTTGCCGGTCAGGATGCGGGCCTGGGCGAGGATGACGGTGTCGTCCGGCACGCCCTCGTTGTCGGGGTAGACGTAGACGTCGTTGGCAAACAGGCCGCCGACCGCGAGCGTGTTGCCGGCGCAGATCCCGGTGATCTCGACCATCCCCGGCGAGAAGCCGAAGTCGGCGAGCTCGAACTTGACCGCGAACATCTTGTCCGGGTCGCCGGCCTGGCCGCCGCCGAACCAGTCGAAGTCGGTCGCCTCGCCGTCGTCGTAGAAGGCGTTGCCGCACTGGAGGACAACCTTGTCCTGGGCGCCGGCGATCGCGCCGGCGAGGACAAGGGCGAGGATGACGAACGCGTTCATCAGGAATCGGCGCCGAGTGACCATCGAGCCCTCCCGCGATCACGCTGCAGCGGGGATCCTATCCGATCGCGGCCCGGCGGCCAAGGAGCGGCCGGGTCTGGGGACCCACCGACACTCGGCGCGTGGCACCGCTCGCGGCGGGCAGGCTCCTCGGGAACGGGAACGGGAACGGGGACGGGAGCGGGGAGACGGTCAGCGTTCCCTCACTGCGGACGGTCTTCGATGCAGCAGGCGGCGGCCGCCCAGGGTCGCGAGATAGGCGAGCCCGGCGAGCACGATCGTGGTGGCGCCGGCCGGCAGGTCGGGGCCGTAGGAGACCGCGAGGCCGACCAGCGTGAAGGCGATGCTGAGCAGCGCCGCGCCGACGATCATGCCGCGCAGGGTCGAGGTGAGCTGGCCGGCGATGGCCGCCGGCAGGGTCAGCAGCGCGATCACCAGCACGATCCCGACCACGGTCACGAGCAGCACGACGGTCAGCGCGGTCAGGCAGAGCAGCAGCAGGTAGTAGAGCTCGACGTCGAGGCCGCGAAGCCGGGCGAACTCCTCGTCGAAGCACACCGCCTGCAGCTGGGGGAAGAGCACGATGCACAGCGCCACGACCGTCACGTCGAGCGCGAGCATCAGCCCCAGATCGCTGCCGCGCACCAGCAGGATGTTGCCGAACAGGTAGCTCATCAGGTCCTGGTCGTAGCCCGGGGTGCGGGCGATGAACAGGATGCCGACGGCCATGCCAACCGCCCACAGCGCCCCGATCAGGGTGTCCTCGCGCTCCCGCGCGCGCAGGCTGATGACCCCGATCAGCAGCGCGGCGATCACGGCCGCCGCCACCGCGCCCAGCATCGGGCTCGCCCAGGCCTGGCCGTGGACCACCTGCAGCCAGCGCGCAGCGCCGAGCCCGGCCAGCACGCAGTGGGCGATGGCGCCGGCGATCGAGGTGATGCGCCTCACTACCACGAAGCTGCCGACAACGCCGCAGGCCACCCCGGCGAGCACCCCGGCGAGCAGCGCGTGCTGGAGGAAGGCGAAGCGGGGGAGGGCCTCGAGGAAGTCCACGGTCACTCCAGGTGGTCGTGGCGCACCATCCGGACCTCGCCGCCGTAGAGCTCGCGGATGGTGCTCCCGTCGAGCCGGTTGGTCGGGTGGACGTCGACCGTGCCGTGGACGCAGATGACGGACCGGACGAACGACTGCACGAAGCCGAGGTCGTGCGACACCAGGATCACCGTGGTGGTCCGGTTGAGCTCCTGCAGCAGGTCGAAGAAGTCGCGCTCCACCTTCTGGTCGAGGCCCGAGGCGGGCTCGTCGAGCAGCAGCAGCTCGGGGCTTGCGGTCAGCGCACGGGCCAGCAGCACCCGCTGCCGCTGGCCGCCCGAGAGGTCGGCGAAGGGCCGCCGCTCGAGGCCGGTTAGGCCCACCCGCTCGAGGGTCGCGGCGGCGGCGGCGAGGTCCGCCCGGTCGAACCGGCCGGCGAGGCGCCGCGGCCCGAGCCGGCCCATCAGCACGACGTCGAGGACGCGCACCGGGAAGGCCTTGTCGAGGGTCGCGTGCTGGGCCATGTAGCCGATCCGGTGGCGGGCCCGCCGGGGGGCAGTGCCGAGGACCCGGATCCGCCCGGCGGTCGGCTCGAGCAGGCCCAGGATCAGCTTGAGCAGGGTGGTCTTGCCACCGCCGTTGGGGCCGATCACGCAGGCGAAGGAGAGCGGCTCGATGGCCAGGCTGACGTCGTCCAGTACCGGGTGGCGGCCGTCGAAGGCGAACGACACGCGCTCGAGCTCGATCACCGGCGAGCTCACGGCCCGCCCCCCAGCGCGGCGGCGATGTCACGCGCCATCCGCTCGAGGTTGGCGATCAGGTCCCCCGCCATCGGGTCGAGCGCGACCAACCGGCAGCCCACGGCCTCGGCCACCGCGGCGGCCGAGCTGCCGCGCAGCTGCGGCTGGGTGAACAGGGCGGTCGCCCCGGAGGCGGTCGCCCGCTCGACGACCTGCGCGAGCTGGCGGGGCGTCGGCTCCTTGCCGCCGACCTCGACCGCGATCTGCTCGAGCCCGTAGCGGCGCGCGAAGTAGCCGAACGCGGGGTGGAACACGAACATCGTCCGGCCGCGGCACGGCGCCAGGATGCCCTCGATGCGCCGGTGCACGGCGTCGAGGTCCGCGAGGTACGCCGCGAGGTTGGCGTCGAGCTCCGGGCAGCTCTTCCGGTCGAGCCGGCACAGCTGGTCGCGGACCGCGGTCGCCTCGATCTTCACCAGCACCGGGTCGAGCCAGGTGTGAGGGTCGAAGCGCTCGCCGGGGTGGGCGTCGGCGTGGCCGTCGTCGATCGGCTCGAGCGCGATGCCCAGGGAGCAGTCGGCGACCGGCAGGTCCGGCCGCAGCGCGGAGACCTTGGCGAGCAGCGGGATCTCGAAGGGGACCCCGATCCGCAGGTAGGCGTTGGCCTCCCACAGCGCGGCGAGCTGGCGGGGCGTGGGCTCGTAGGTGTGCGGCGAGTCTCCGGGCTCGAGCAGCGCATGGACCCGGACCCGATCCCCGCCGACCCGTTCCGCCATCTCGACCTGGGGCGGGATGCTGACCCAGACCTCGAGCGGCTGGCTGCATGCCGCGCGCGGCGATGCCGCGGCCGCGAGCACGAGCGCGCAGCCGATACCGCGAAGCCGGGGCGCCAGCCTCATCCGATCAGCTCACACCTTGCACACGATGCGGCTCTCGTGGCAGTCCCCGCAGGTCTCGACGGCGTGGTTGGCGGTGAACTCGCACCAGTGCTGGCGCTGGCGCGGGCTGAGCACGCCGGTGCCGTGGCACAGCGGGCAGGCGCCGTCGAGGGCGGCCAGGATCGCCGCGCGGATGAACTCGGAGCGGTTGGTGACGCCATCCATGGCGTCCACAAGCGCCTGATCGGCCTTGAAGGTGATGATGTGCTTGCCGTCCACGTCGCCTCCTCGAGCCTGTTGCGTGTTACATGGTATTACCTGGAGACACCCGTGTCAATGCCGCCGATGTCGATCGCTCGTTCGGGCGAATCCGGCTTCGCCCCCTCGCCCCGTCCTGCGAACGTCGGCGAGGCGAGCCCGGCTCCATCATGACGGGAGCGCAAGCCGAAGCTGCGCGCGCCGTGCCGGCGGTCCTCGACGAGGCTCGATTGACACGCGCTGCCCGCGTTTGCTACAACTCGCGCTCCCAGTGGGGCCGTAGCTCAGTTGGGAGAGCGCTTGAATGGCATTCAAGAGGTCGACGGTTCGATCCCGTTCGGCTCCACCAAAGGAAACAAGAGACTTAGCCGCCTGACCCGGGCGGCTTTTCCCGCCTTAGAGGCCGATTTGCTCCCCTCGTGCTCCCCTGACAGTCACGAATCCCGGTCCAACGACCTGCCTGAGGTTCTTCTCGGGTGTCTGCGGTTGATTGAACCGGAATCTAAAGGCTGTTGGAGGATGGTCTCGCCCTAGACTGGAGGCTGGTGTCGGTCGGGCATCGCGCAGAGCCGGGCAGGCGCCGTACGTAAACGAACCACTTGAGACACCCATTAGAGGCGAACGGCGGCAACACCCGTCAGCGGCCGAGCGATCTGCGTGAAGTCTCCTAACTCGGGAAGGTGCACAATGAATGACAGACCTTTGCTCGCGATCGACGTGAACTCGATGCCCGCGAAAGGTGATTGGGCAGCGCCACTTGAAGATCGGTGCCCGCTCACCAGGGGCTTGATCATGGCTGAGCCCCCGTTCACGGACCTTGTTGCACAGAAACTCTGGGAAACTGCCATTCGGTTTCAAGTGTCCTTGTTCCATCTTGTAGGGAAACACTGGGACACGGAGGTCGACAACATCGAACTCGCGTACTTCTCGGGATCACTCGCCTATTTCCCGATCGGGGATCGATGGGAACAGGTTCCAAACGCCACTCAGGTCGAGATTACTCGCGCCTTGAAGAAGTGGGCAACGGCGGATGGAAGCGGTTCCCATGACACGTTCCTGAGTATGTACGTGAATACGTACGGGAAGCTCCTGAATCGGGCCCTCAATGGGGACAGCGGTGCTCTTGTCACGCTTTGGATGGTCGGACACGTGCTCTTCTGCCCCGATCTCAAAGAGGAAGAACGATCCACCGGGCTCACCGAATGTGCGGGGGTGATTGCCACGTTGGTGAGTCATTCGGCAAGCACCTTGATCCCCTGCCTCGTCAAGGAGCGATCTTCTCCGATGAAGCAACTCAAGTCCAAGCTACTTGGGAGGATCAGAGGATGACGGTAGCACTCTGTATTCGATGCGGAGGGCTGAAGTTCGGCGCTTTCTGCGAGTGCAAACTGCCAAGCAGGGTCAACTGAGAATGCGATTCTGGAGTACATCGACCTGTCAATGGTCGACACGAGAAAGTCACCGCTGGAGCATCGGAGGTGATTCATGAGCCGCAGTCAGCGGGCGATGTTGATCCTGGCGCTGGTGGGGATGTTCGTGTTAGGGATTTTCCCCACCTGGGAACGGGAGGGCAAGCCCGCGTTTCACGGAGACAGAAAGCCCATCTGGAATCGAGATGTCCGTCACGTTAGCGTTGATGGATCAAGACTGATCCACGAATGGGCTCTGATCGCCATCGGGTCCACCACGTGTTATCTGTTGCTGGGTCTCAGACCACGTCGCCGGCACCATGCTGGGGATGCCGGCTTGCCGACAGTTCCTTCCCGAGAGCGCGAGAGTGCACACGACCAGCGCCTGGAGCAGATCCTGACCGCTTTCTCGCCGGGTCGGGTCGCTCACGGTACGCGGAGTAAGGAAAGCGTGGTGCCTGGGACGGGTCCACGTGCCTCTGATTGACCGATGGAGCATAGTTGCCTGCGGGCGGCCCCCGAAACGCGACTCCCTTCGGCGCGAGCGACTCGACCGCGCTTTTCACCCTGCTGCGAGGCCTTCATCGTCCCTCCCGCAGTCTGGCATTCCCGGCTTCGGACTTCAGTCTGTGACAGCTTCCATTGGTCCAGCAATCGGAGTCTTGGATTCCCAGGAAGAGCCGGGTTCAACGCGTCCGAAGTGCCCATCAGCGGCAGTTGGAAGATAGATGGGCCGTCGCAGGTCGAGGTGGTCGATGATCCCCCGGGGCGTCCTCTCCACGTATCCGACGACTGCGAGGGGCTTCTTGGAAGGACCCGCGCCCCGGGCGAGTGCGATTGCTACGTCACTTCCGCCAGAGTGAAACCGCGGGGCGCTTTGCGCGAGTTTCGCTTATGGTACGGACAGACATAGACCGTGCCCACAACTTTGTCCCCAAGCGACAGCTGATAGAGGTCCACGTTCCCGCTGGTCACCTCCGAGACTGTTGACCCGAGCCTGCTGCTCTCGACCGGTTTACCGTCGAATCGGAGTCTGCGCAAATACCCCTCACTCGCCGATATCGAAACCGTGGGAACGGGATTGCTCGCCACCAGACCAAACTCGCCGTACCCTCCAGGTATGGCATCGGTCGTGACACCTGATGCGAAGATCTCCGGCAGTTCCTCTAGGTGCTTCTGGACTTCGGGGGGTACTGTCGCACCGCTCGAGTTCACTGCTAGAGATACGGTGTCCAGGTAAGCTGCCTCTCCAGAGAGGTAGACGTAAACCTCGAGAGCCTCTTCCATGGATATTCGGCCTTCCGAACTTTGAACGAAGCTGGCGATGAATTTTTCTTCGTCGTCGACTCGTCTGACGGCTCGACTGAGGGCGATCAGGCCCTTGCAACCGGCGACAAACCCCCGAAGTTTGTCGTGCGGCATCTTGCCGTGAGTCAGCTGATTCACACGGCCGCAGTCTCGCAATACGTCCTTCTCCCCGTTCGGGAACAACTTGGCGAAAACGCCTTCTAAGGCCTCGTCGGCTTGGCGGTTCTTCCTGCTTCTGAACATGTCGAACAGACCCATACCTCCACCCCCTTTCAAGCGGTAGTGTCTTGCGCTTTCTATCCGCGAACTCCCATGGTTGAAAGCACTCCTTTGGCCCACTGGGCGCGACCGGCCGCCCAGAAGGACATGTTCACCGCGATTCCCGGGACTGAGTGCAACGAGTTCGACAGAAAGCTCACATACGCTGGATTGTTGCCAAGCTGACCGCGGCACCACGCCCCAAAGTGTGGCGGGCGGTCATCTGGGACCATTTCCATCTGATTCAGCTGGGCGATAAGTCGGTTAAGGCGTGCGGCGTCGGAGATCTCATGGGGTAACTGCAGCAGGCAGAGAAGTCCGCCCCCCGCTTCCGGATGTGGCTGATTACTCTTCAGTTCCCATAAAGCGCTGTCGAGATCCTCGCTCGCCGCATCCACAGCCCTTTGAGGGAGGCCGAATGTTGCGGTCAACTCAAACTCGCTCGTCTCGCAATAACACACGCGGGAAAGGTAGGTTCTGACCAGCTCGAAGTCGCGTTTCCTCCAGGCGGAGGCGGGGCGCTTGAAGCGATTTCCGGAAACCACACAGCTCACAGCTCCGAGCATCGAGTTCGCGCCTTCAAGTACCGAGTGCAACACAAGAGGGAACTGGACGTTCCACGCCTTCTCCCCTTCATAGACTGTCAGACGCGACCCGACGAATACGCTTCCATCGTCGTGAGTGAGCGCCCCCAGGGTGGCCATGCTGTTCATCGCCGCCGCGGCCTCCGGGGCCTCGATCAGACTCGCCATCTCGACCGACAATTCAGACCGAATCTGAAGGACGAACTTGACTTGTGAGCCGTCCGATCCGCGACTTGCCGGACGAACAACATCAACGCGAGTGGTGAAGCCAGGTTGTGTGACGATCAGCGAGTCACCAACCCTCTCCGTCTCGAGAGATGTTGCGGCAAGCGCAGCAGCCAGTTCGTCGAGTGGCTCGCCCGTGACTTGCAGTTCGTTGCTCTTGCGTCCGAACATTCCAGCCCTCCTCCTGTTTGACTAAGTACCCTGATGGCACCCCACAAAGACACGCGACTCATTCGCGCCGCGCTCTGTCGGCTAAAGGTTGGCTGCGTTCCCAGGTGAAGCCCTCCTCGGAGCGGCCGAAGTGGCCGTAGGCGGCGGTCGGGAGGTAGATCGGGCGGCGCAGGTCGAGGTGGTCGATGATCCCCCGGGGCGTCAAGGGGAAGTTCTCGAGGACGAGCTCGCGCAGGTCCGGGCGCGGGACGGTGCCCGAGGCGAGGTCGAAGACGGAGACCGACACCGGCTCCACCCTGCCGATGGCGTAGGAGAGCTGCACCAGGGCCATGTTGGCGAACCCGGCTGCGAGCATGCTGCGCGCAATGTGACGCGCCATGTAGGCGGCGGACCGGTCGACCTTGGAGGCGTCCTTGCCTGAGAAGGCACCACCACCGTGTGGCACCGCCCCGCCATAAGTGTCGACGATGATCTTCCGGCCGGTCAGGCCGCAGTCGGCTGCGGGGCCGCCTTGAACGAACGAACCCGATGGGTTGATCAGCTCTCGCGTGTTGGCGTCGCGAAGCTCCCTCGGGATCACCGCCTCGATTACCTCGCTGCGCACGTCATCCACAATCCGTCGGAGTGAAACCCCTTGTTCGTGTTGGCAGGAGACTACGACCGCAGCGACGCGCGTCGGCCGGCTGTCCCGGTACTCCACCGTCACCTGGCTCTTACCGTCTGGTCGCAACCACGGAAGGAGTCCGCTGTGCCGAACCTCGGCGAGTCGCCTGGTGAGCCGATGGGCGAGCATGATCGGCATCGGCATCAGCTCGGGAGTCTCGTCACAGGCGTAGCCGAACATGAGCCCTTGGTCCCCGGCGCCGCCCGTGTCCACAGCGTCCGTAATCTCGCGCGCCTGCGGTCGGATGAGTGAATCGACTTGGAGGGTGTCGGCCGAGAACCCCTCCTCGTCCCGGTCGTAGCCGATGCGGCGAACCACATCCCGCACCACCCGTTCGTGATCGACCTCGCCGCTCGAGGTGATCTCGCCCGCAAGCACGACTCGGTTCCCCGCCACCAGGGTCTCGCAGGCGACGCGCGCTTGTGGGTCCTGCTCGAGGTGTGCGTCCAGAATCGCGTCCGAGATCTGGTCGGCCACCTTGTCGGGGTGTCCCTCGGTGACGGACTCGGATGTGAAGAGGAAGGAACCACGCGAAGCGAACATCTGCAACCCCTCCGTTTCTGCCGCCAGCGCCACGGTAAGGAAGCCCGTCAACAAAAAGCCCGTCGACGGCGCGACGGGCTGTGAAGGCGTTCTTCTGTCCCTCGCGCTTTAGCGGCATTTATTTCCGGCGCCCGCAAGCTGCGATCTCAAATCGGCGCCGATCCAAGTCTAACAAGCCATGCACATGTGTCAATGAGTTCACCCAGCCTGAGGTTCGCTGGTACATTCGCGGAGGTAAATGCGCGCCAAGCGCTGGAGTTGCACAACATGGGCACTCGAGAAGGAAACGACTATTGCACTGACGATGGGTGGATTCCGCCGGCTGATCGCCGATACCGTGAAGACCTGGAGCATAAGCTATCTCTGTCGATCCATGCAGACCCCAACAGTGAGTGGGCCGGTTGCCTCTCTGGTTTATGGTCCGCTCCCTTCGCAGAGCGGCGCCGTTTTGCGAAAGACGCTATCTCAGCCGTTGTCGAAGGCTTGTCCGCGGAACTTCCATGCTTCTTTCGAGACGTCTTCATCCCTGAGGTTCCGAACGAACGAGGCCGTCCGACGGTCACCTTGAAGCTGCAGGCGGCGCCGACCGCGATCCAGGCCCTCCCCGACCTTCTCGGACGGTTCGTTCCAATCGAAATGGGCGCGCTGCGTGCCGCCCAAGTCCCGGCTCGACCAGCTGTCGACGTCCTCATGGCGCGTCCGGTCACGCACGATGCTGGGATGACATTTGGAGCGGCCGCCTGCCGCGTTTCCGATCAATACTGCCCACACTTCGGTGGAGTCGTAACCATCAGGGAGGATGAGCGCGGGCTCACGGTCAGGGTCACCAGTTCACCACCCTTCCCCCCGTGGACAGGGGAGACACTGGAGAAAGTCGTCCAAATGTGGGCGGTCATTGCTTCGAGGGTGCCGGCGCTTCGAAGCAAACTCCGGACAGTGCGCCTGTTTGTCGCCGAGGGTGATCTTGTTGGGCAAGAGATCCACGAGGTGTGGAACGTGTGATACCTCCTGGCAGCCGACCGTTGTCGGTTCGATCCCGATCCGCCCCACAAAACAAAACACCAGGCCTATTCGCCCGACCAAGGCGGATTGCTTTTTCTGAGGCGCCGATTAACTCCCCTCGTGCTCCCCTGACAGTCACGAGTCCTAGCAGTGCGCCAGCACCAGCGTGAGGGGGTCCGTTTACAGCGACTGAGGCCCAGCTAGCATCGCCTCAGCCGGCGTGTCGAAGCCGGGCACGGTCAGAGGGAAGGTGAGGCCTTCCACGCCGTCCCAGGGCGCGCTAGCTGGGGTTACTAACGTCGCCGGGTCCCGTGGGCCACTCGTCGTCTAGCGTTGGATGTCCCGCCGTGTACCATCCGAGCGAGCCGATTAACGCCTGCCTCCGGTAGAGAACAGGCCCGTGAGTTGTGATCACAACGCGCCTGTCCGCCGCGAGGAGCGATAACAGCGGTTCCAGGGTCTCGAACGCAAACGTCAGATTTCCTCTAAGCAACCCACCTTCATCCCGCCTGTATTCGAAGTAACCACCACCGTCCGAATAGTCGATCCCCCCGGATACAACACGCCCTTCACGATTGGCCTCGGCGTGGGCAACCAGGCTGAGTTCTGCCCTCGCCACGGGCACCTCCTCGGACGCCGAGTGGACAGGCACCAGCGGCTCGGCGTCGATCTCGACCTCGAGGTGGTGCCACGTTTCACAGCCCTCAAACCGCCCAGCCTTGTCCTGCCGAATATCCCGATAGCACGATCCACTCGCGTGCCATCGTTGGATACCGAAGAAGAGCGACTGATACTCGACCGGCCTTCGTGTGAGCTTACGACGCGCCATCGCTGCCTCCGTCTTGGTACTCGCCAACTACTACCGGGACCACGGGCGGTTGTTTCGACCGCTATTGGCTCCGCCAAAGAAGACGCCGGGCTCAACTGTAAGAACATGGAGGCCCAGGTGGTCTGTGGAGCCGAACTCCTCCGCTCGTGCTCTGTCGGTGATCGAGGATCCTCCAACCCGTACTCCCCTGCCATTCCGGGAGCCGTCAACGAAATGCTCACGGCAGGGCGGCTGGTGAATCTGTATCTCCCGCGGTGATTCCGGGCACCTTGACGGTTGGGGCACAATGGTCATTGCACATTGCGCACCACTTCGGGGCTGGTGTTCGACGCAATAGCAAGACGTGGGAGGGAGCGATGATCCCAGGGCCGTACTTGATCGCCCATGCAACGTATGAGGATGCCGATTCAGATCGTCCTACGTTGCGGACTGTCCGCTGGGGTTACGACTCAGCAGCTGCCGCCGTCAAGGACCTGCCAACGATCGCGAAGGACGAGCAGGTTCCTCTCGATGATCTTGTGGTGGTCCGCTGGATTGAGCGCGAAGAGGCTGAGCGCTTTGTTGATTGATACCAAGCCTCCGGAGTCACACTCACGCCGAAATTCGCGTACGGCGATCGGATCACATGGTGCGAAGCATCCACGGGAGTTTGTGACCGATTGACAGGAAAGGACCCACGTCACTGATGGTCAAACCGGGGCAAAGGCACAAGGCGGGGAACCGGCTGCTGACTGGCGATGAGTCGTTTCATCGATCGGGTTCCGATGTTGGTCTCGCTGTCAGGGATTTCTGGCGATGGGCTTACTCGGACCTCGGAGAATCCGAACAGCTTCGAACGGTGGGCGAGTTCCTCGTCTTCGCCCACATCGGATCATCAGTCAACCCTTCGGAAGCGTCCGTGCGAGTGATCGTCTCACTCCGGCGTTCCGGTTCACGCGTAGTGTTCCGTGTGCCGATGACCGCTGTAGTTGAGGCGGCTGGGTCGGGGGGTGAGGATTCTAGGCCGTTGCCGATCCTGATTCTTGCAGACCGTGAGCGGGCTGAGGGAAAGACAGAGGATCCGCTTGACATCACCCGGTGGAGGTTCTGGGTCGTTCCGGCTCATGCGCTAACGGGAGTTGTTGGTGCAAGGAACTTCATTCTCATGAGCGAGCGCGCCGTCGAGAGACTGGGTGGTGTAGAGGTGGGGATCGAGCAGATCGCCTCAGCCATCGGGAATCTCTGCAATGGTGTATCGGGTCAACACCACGAGGGGGAAAGCGACAATGGCCGATAGCGTTTCCGTCTGGATTTCGCCTGAAGGTGAAGTCCACGTCTATTCGCCGATGGGACTCGGTCCTGGTCGGACTGTGCCGTTTGCTGCTTCTCCTCCCCACACGCTAAGGGAACGCATGGTTGCTTGCCTAGACCGTGGTGAGAACGTCCATGGTGATCTCTTCGAAGAGTTCTACGTTCTGACGGATGATGGGTACGAACCAGCGCGCTATGTGCTGTGGAGTGGGGCAAGCGGATCGCAGTGTGACGACAATCGCGCTCGTCTTGAGCCGGTCGCTTACCTCGAAATAGGGGAATTACCCGAGTTCGTCGAGCGTGAGGACCAGGAATACACTGCATCCCTGGTGTTGCTTTGTGCCCGGATCAGGATCGTCTCTGAGGCGGAGTGGGGTGATTACGAAGTCGACACGAGTTCTGACGAAGGAACACTCCCCGAAGAAGTCATCAAGAAGCTCTTGGAGATTGGCAATTCCTCGGACCGATTGGACCTCCACGATCTCCTCCTGGTTGAGGCGGCCGACGAAGCAGAGCATCGTTGTTGAGGCCCTGCTCTAATGTTTGAACTGGGTGCTTGCTACTCCAGTAATCGCAGTTCAGCTGTTGCGCGCAGCGTCAACTCCCTCATGAGCGTACAGTCCAGTTCGTTGTGTTTGAGGATGTTCGTCCAGTGCCGATTCACGGTCGGTGTAAGATCGAACGATCCCCGTTTCTCGATCATGTCCTTAACTGCGCGTAGTCGTTTCGTGGATTTCTTGATACCAAGGTATTTGGGTGGTGGGGAGCCGATGAACTCGAGAAAGCTCAGGAGTGACCAATCCGGGAGAGTTTCTTCGGAGTGGAGTCGTTTGAACCAACGTTTGGCGATCTTGTGGGAGTCTCGGTAGACCGCTCGAATTTGATTGGCAACACTCGTGTACTCTTCGAATACATTCAGTTCCCGCCGGGTGAACGCGAAAACGCAGCGACCCTCCAGCTGGCTCAGCTGGGTTATGGCCAGGGCCTCAATCTCCAACACAGAAAAGCGGAGCCCTTTTGCCAAGGCAGCCAGAAGTAGCCCGTGGTCGAACACTACCTGTTCGAACGAATCGTCTACAAGGATGCCGAGTAGTGCTGGTGGTCCAGACTGAAATCCCTCGAAGTCGATGTAGATACCGTTCAGGGCCTCGGCGTGGGTGGCGTACTGGCTAGGATCCTTCTTGCCCATCAACTGCCGCTCACAATCGAAGTTCAACTGTTGTGGGGGTCAGTACTTCCTTCGGTTGCGTTCGAAGAGGCCGCCCCTGAGAGCCCCGTCCAGAGCGTCCGCCCTTCCGAAAGACCTGGTCAACACGATTCCCTTACAGCGTGAACACAAAAGAACGGGGCGACCGCGATTGCTCTCTGCGAAGTACCACAGATGGTTGAAGTGGTTTCGGCACTCGCTGCATCGCCTAGGGGATTGGTAGGAGCTTCGCTGCCCCCGTTTGACCAGCACCTCGAGTTTCTCCACGAGTGCCGCGCCCCCACCACCGCTCTCGTGGTGACTACGAGAGGCGCCAGCTTTCCCGAAAGACCTGTTCAACACGATTTCCGTGCAGCGTGCGCACAGTTGAACGGGACAACCGCGGTTGCTCTGGGAAAAGCACCACAGTTCTCTGGAGTTACTCGTGCATTCGTCGCATCGCTTGGGGGTGGGGTAGATCCTTTGGTCCCCTCGCCGGACCGCCACCTTGAGTTTCTTCACAAGCAACACCCCTTCGCTACTGTGCTGTCGCTGGCGGCGCCTACGCCTCCGTTCTCTGCGGGCGCTAGGAGGGCCGTGCGCTTGGCCACAGAGCTACGAACAGAGGTTGCGCCCTCACCCTCGACATTACTACAGTTAGATTGTGTCCGATCCAGCGCAGAATGGCCGCATGCCGGGCATGCTCTAGTGGGCGGGAGTGACAACACGCCAGTTGCCTTAGCGAGGTGCCATGTCTAAGAACAGCCCAAGCGATGGACAGGGGACGAGCGAGGCGAGCGACTTTCTCGAGGGGATCGCGCTTCGGCCGGTGACGTTGCCTTCAGGCACGCCGTTCCGCGCCTTGGGCCTCGCTCTTGGCGGTGGCACGTCGCCACTCGAGGTGCTGATCACCACGGCCCTGAACACGCCGAACGCGACGACGCTGCGGTCAGCGTGGAAGGCTCGAAACGCTGGACGTGCGGCCCCGCTGCTTTTCGTCGTGCTTCATGGAGAACGGGCGTCGTTGTGCGGTCCTGCCGGTGACGAGCCACCGGCGCACCTCGAGCTAGACCGCGGCCAGGTTGAGCGGATCTGTCGCGAGGCTCTCGATCAACCCGACCGGCACGCAGCCCTTCGTGCCCTGCGCGACGTGCTGCCGTCACTGGAGTTGGATCTCGCCGGGCTTCGCAATGAGGGATTCCTCGCGACACACGAACTGCGCGCAGGCGCGCGGCAGCGCGGCGATTGGGAGGAGGCGCGTCGCAAGGCGCAATCGGCTCTTTCTCTACGAGGCGCCGACCTCTTGGCCGCGCTCGGCTTCGGCATCGAGCGGTACGACGGCGCGACCTCCATCCTGCGAGCGGGGGACCGCAAGGTAGCCGTTGCGGTTCTCCTCGCACGCGACGAGTCGCCAGACCTCTCGGGCGAACGATTCTCGGGTCTGTCGCCGATCTCGTACGCGCTCGCCGTCGCCGATCGCGAGGGCGTGCCATGGGTCGTGGTTCAGCACGGCGCGAAGGTACGCGTCCACCCGGCGCACCCCGGCGTCGGTGTGGGCCGGCGCGGTCGGACAGAGACCTACGTCGAGTGTCACGCCGGGCTTCTGCCGGACGCGGACGCCGCCTACCTCTGGCTTCTCTGCTCGGCGGATGCGCTCGCTTCGGGAGGAACACTGGAGCAGATCCTCGACGCCTCCAGCCGTTTCGCCGGTGATCTCGCGGAACGCCTCCGCGAGCGCGTCTACCAGTCCGTCGTGCCGCGTCTCGCTCAGGGAATCGTCGCGGCGCGTCGTCTCCGAAGACCCACGGCGCAAGACCTCGCTGACACCTACGAGATGGCGCTCATCGTCCTTTTCCGGCTCCTCTTCATCGCGTACGCCGAGGACAAGGACCTTCTTCCGTACCGGTGGAACGGCCTCTACCAGCGTCGCTCGCTCAAGACCAAGGCCCAAGAGCTCGCTGGGTTGGCTCGCAGTGGTTCCAGCTTCGACACTGGCGATACGTTGTGGGAGGAGATCGGGCGCCTTTTTCGGGCGGTGGACCGCGGTAACCGTGAGTGGGGCGTCCCAGCCTACGACGGCGGGCTTTTCTCTGAGGATCGTGAGGTCTCTGCTGCCGGTGCCATCCTCGCTGGCATCACTCTGCCGAACACTGTCTTTGGCCCGGCGGTTTCCGACCTCTTGCTCGTCGAGGGCGCAGAGGGACTCGGCCCTGTGGATTTCCGCAGCCTTGGAGTTCGCGAGTTCGGAACGATCTACGAAGGGTTGCTCGAGAGTGAGCTCTCGATCGCCGAGGTCGATCTTGCGGTGGACAAGAATGGCGCTTACCAGCCCTGCAAGAAGGGCAGGACCCCCGTCGTTGCGCAGGGCGAGGTGTACCTGCACGACGCTTCCGGTGCGCGCAAGTCCACCGGCTCGTACTTCACAAAACACTTCGCTGTTGAACATCTCCTCGAGCGGTCGCTCGAGCCTGCACTCGCAGAGCACCTCGCGCGTCTGGATGGCCTTGACGAAGAGGCGGCGGGGGAGAACTTCTTCGACTTCCGCGTCGCAGATCTTGCGATGGGCTCGGGCCACTTCTTGGTCGCCGCGGTGGACCGAATCGAACGTGGGCTCACCGGCTACCTCTCGCGGCGGCGTCTCCCAGCGGTCGTCGCCGAGTTGGCACAGCTCCGCAACGCTGCCCTCGACGCCCTGGGTCCGCTTGCGGACCAAGTGGAGATTGAGGACACACAGCTAATACGCCGTCTGATCGCAAGACGATGTGTCTACGGCGTGGACCTCAATCCGACGGCGGTTCAGCTCGCACGACTGTCGATCTGGATCCACACTTTCGTTCCGGGGCTTCCCCTTTCGCTTCTCGACCACAGCCTCGTGCATGGCAACTCACTCGTGGGGATCGGTCAGCTCGAAGAGATCGGCAAGCACGTCCGCGCCTTTTTCCAGTTTGACGCCGCTTACCTCCTCGGTGAGACGCGCGGACCACTGGAGCGCCTAGCGCGGATCGCCGACACGACCCCCGCCGACCTTGCGCGCGCGAGGCGAGCCATTGTGGACGCTCGCAAGGCAGCCTCCCCGGTCGAGGCGCTTTGTGATCTCGTGACTGCGGCAAGTCTCGAAGGCGAGGAGACGCTCGACCTCGATCTCTCCCGTTGGGAGGAGGTGCGCGATCGGCTGTGTAGTTCGAGGGAGCGCCGGGCGGCACGCGAACGTCTTGACGGACTCCACGCCTTCCACTTTCCGATCGCGTTTCCGGAGGTATTCCTGCGCGAGCGACCGGGGTTCGATGTGATCGTGGGAAATCCGCCGTGGCAGGAGGCGACCCTAGAGGAGGACATGTTCTGGGCGCGCTACGTGCCAGGGGGATTCAGACGCGCATTGTCGCAACGCGAGTTGGAAGCGACGAAGGCACAGTTCCGCCGTCAGCGCCCGGATCTCTTCGAACTCTACGAGAAGGAGTTAGCCGAGGCAGAGGCGCTTCGGCGCGCCCTTACTGCGGGACCGTACCCCGGCATGGGCACCGGAGACCCTGATCTCTACAAAGCCTTCTGCTGGCGCTTCTGGACGCTCGTCTGTGAGGACGGTGGACGAATCGGCGTTGTCCTCCCGCGATCGGCGCTAGCGGCCAAGGGCTCCACCGAGTTTCGGCGTGAGGTCTTTTCTCACGCCGAGGGCGTGGACGTGACGACGCTCCTAAACACGCGGGGGTGGGTCTTTGACGAGGCTGAGCACCGCTACACCATCGGCCTGGTCGCAGTAGCGCGGCGCGAGGCCGAGCGCACTCCGGTTACTCTGCGCGGACCCTACCCGAGCCTCGACCGGTACGAGGGTGGTGTGGTTCGCGAGCCGGTGGTCTTCTACGGTGAGGAGATCCAGACCTGGAACGATACGGCCTCGCTCCCGCTCCTCCCCACCGACGACTCGGTCGAGGTTTTTGCCCAACTCCGCAGATCTCCACGGCTCGATCTCGACGACCACAAGTCCTGGCGTACACGCCCGCACAGGGAGCTTGATGCGACGAACGACAAGGGCCTCATGGATGTGAAATCCCAGGAGTGCCCGAAGGGCTTCTGGCCCGTCATCAAAGGCGAGTCGTTCGACCTCTGGACGCCGGACACCGGCACCTACTACGCCTGGGCCAATCCAAAGAAGGTGATTCTGCACCTGCAGGAGAAGCGCCAACGAGGAGGGCGCAGTCAAAACTCTGCCTTCTCAGAGTTCGATCCGCGAGTCCTGCGCGATCCGAAGACGCTACCCTGCCTGCGTCCACGAATCGCGTTCCGGGATGCAACTAAGTGGGACAATCGACGCACCGTGATTGCAGCCCTTGTGCCCCCAGAAGTGTTTATCGGAAACCAGGCCCCCTACCTCCTTTGGCCGCGAGGAGATGTCCAAGATGAGGCGTTTCTCCTGGGCGTGCTCTCGACGCTCCCTCTCGACTGGTACGCTCGACGCTTTGTTGAAACACACGTCAATTTCTTCGTTTTCAACCCGTTCCCCATCCCTCGCCCGCGCCCCGGCCACCCCCTCCATCGCAGAGTTGTTGAGCTGGCTGGCCGCCTCGCGTGCCCTGACGACCGTTTTATCGCGTGGGCTCGCCAGGTCGGCGTCGACTGCGGACCCCTCGCCTCGGATGAGAAAGAGGACATGATCCACGAACTCGATGCCGTCGTTGCCCATCTCTACGGTCTCTCCGAGCGACACCTCGTCCACATCTTCGAAACCTTTCACGAGGGATGGGACAACGAAGCCCGCCTCCGAGCAACACTGAACTACTACCGCGAATGGAAGCGGAGAAGCGACTGACATGCCAGCCAGGAGCGACGGCGTGATGAGCTGGGCTCCGGTTGCTGGCGTGCTGCGGCGACCCCGGACGTCGGCTGGTACGGGGTCAGGAAGGGGACGAAGAGGACATGAGCGATCCCGGGCACGACGCTGAGGCCACCAGACCCCTCTTCGTCGACAACCGCGAGGGAAACACGCTTGCGCGTGCGATCACGAGGCACCTCTCCGCGCTGCGCCGGGAGGGCCGGATTCCTGCTGAGCTGTGTGTGGCGAGCTGCTACTTCAACCCCCAAGGGTTTGAACTGATCGCGAACGAGGCGCGGCACCTCCCGCACATCAGGCTGCTCCTCGGCGCCGACCCGACGCCAGAAGCGCTTCGTCCGCGGCGCACACCCTACGATCCAACAGAGCCGGAGTTCACGCGGAGGCGTGTGAGCCAGGAGTTGGCGCAACTCGAGCGCGGTCTAAGGCGCGATCGTGATCTCTTGCCCTTCGATCTCCAGGAGGATGGCGCGATCCGCAGCCTCCTCGACTTTCTGCGTTCCGGCCGCATCGACGTGCGGCGTTACGAGGGACACTTCTTGCACGCCAAGGCGTTCGTCTTTCGAGGCGAGGAGCGAGGGATTCTCGCCGGGTCCGCAAACCTCACCCGCGCCGGCCTGCAATCGAATCTGGAACTCATGCTGGGCCACCACGACGATCCCCTCGTGGCACGGGTTGAAGGTTGGTACGACTCACTCTGGCGAGATGCGGTCCCGTTCGACCTGGCGGCAATCTACGCGGAATTGCTGACCGAGATTCCGCCCTACTTCGTCTACCTCAAGGTGCTGTGGCACCTCTACCACGCCGAGCTGGAACAGGAGGAAAGCGAGACAGGAAGGATCCCAGTCACCACGTTCCAGAAGCATGGTGTCTGGCGTGCCCGGAGGATCCTTGCCAAGTACGGCGGCGCAATGGTTGCTGACGGCGTGGGGCTCGGGAAGACCTTCACGGCGGGTGAAATCATCCGCGACTACCGGGAGCGGAGGCAGCGCGTCCTCCTCGTCTGCCCTGCGAGCTTGCGCGACACTACCTGGAAGCGGTTCCTCAACGACTATCAGCTCCTGGTCGAATGTCTTTCGTACGAGGAGTTGGCAAACGATGCCCAGCTCGGCGGGGAGAAGGGGCACCTGAAGAACCCACTTGACGACTACGCTCTTGTCGTCGTTGACGAGGCCCACAACTACCGTAACCCAGACACTCCGACCCGCGCGGCGATCCTGCGGCGTCTGCTTGCGGGAAGACGACGGGACCTGCTTCTGCTCACGGCGACGCCGGTCAACAACTCGTTGTGGGACCTCTACCACCTGCTTCGCTTCTTCATGAAGCAGGACGCTTGGCTAGCCGAACGTGGGGTGTTGTCGATCCGCGAACGCTTCGAGTACGCCATGCGGGAAGATCCCTTCAGCCTGAGTCCTGACCTGCTTTACCCCATCATCGACGCGACAACGGTCAAGCGCACACGACGCTTTATCAAGAAGTACTACTCCAATGACATGATCCGAGGAGCTGACGGCCGCATGGTGCCGATTCAGTTCCCCAAACCGGTGGCTTCTTCAATCGGGTATGACCTCGACAGCGTGCTGCCTGGGTTCTTCGCGCGTCTCGAGGAGATCTTGATGCCCGAGGACGGACACCCACTCCTGCACATGGCGCGCTACCAACCCGAGCGGTACAAGCGAGGTGAAGAAAACGAGGGCGAGGACTCGGCCCTTGTCGGCCTGCTGCGATCGGCACTGCTCAAGCGCTTCGAGTCGTCGGCGCAGGCGTTCCAACTCACCTTGGGGCGCATGATCCGCGAGCATCAGGCCTTTCTCGAGGTACTCTCGCGCGGGCGGATCGTACGCAAGGAGTTCTTCCAGGAGTTGTCCGCCGCCGAAAGCGACCTGGACATCGAGGAGATCCTCGCGACGAGTGAGAACGTCGAGGACGCGTCGGATTACGACGTGGCACGGCTCGAAACCGACGTGCGGTGGGACCTGGAACTCCTCCGGGAGATGCAATCCGAAGCGGCCTCCGTCCGGCCCGATCGCGACCCAAAGCTCGCGGCTCTGATCGACGCCCTTGTCGAGGTCTCGAAACAGGCCGACGAGGAGGCCGTCGATGAGGAGGATGCGCGCCAGAAGCGCAAAGTGCTCGTCTTCTCCCACTACGAGGACACGATCGACTGGATCGCGGAACATCTGCGCAGGGTAATCAAACGCGATCCTCGACTTATGCCGTTCCGTCGGCGCGTCGCGTCGGTGAGTGGGGAGGAGGTTCGTGATGGTGTCCCGCGCTATAAGGCGCTGCACGGTTTTGCGCCGGTCTCGACGGGAGCGCTCCCGGCCGACGCCGAGGATCGATTCGACCTTCTGCTGTGCACCGACGTCCTCGCCGAGGGCATGAACCTCCAGCAGTGCCGAAACGTCGTCAACTACGACCTGCCGTGGAACCCGATGCGCCTGATTCAGCGCCACGGTCGTGTGGACCGGATCGGCAGCCCGCACGCTAGGGTGTACCTACGAACTTTCTTTCCGGACGCGCAGCTCGACGCTCTTCTGGATCTCGAGGCACGCGTGCGACGCAAGCTCGCGCAGGCGGCCGCCTCTGTGGGCGTCGAGGAGGCACCCATCGAGCGAGGTGCGACCGGCGAGCAGTCGTTCGCGGAAACGCGCGAGGAGATCGAAAAGCTGCATCGTGAGGACGCTTCGATTTACGAAGCGGGCGGAACCGAGGGGGCTGCCCAAACCGGCGAGGAATACCGCCAGGAACTTCGGCGAGCACTGGAGAAGTACGGCGAGAGGATCAGCGACCTGCCGTGGCGCTTGGGTTCCGGGATGCGAAAGGGCGCAGAGGCCGGGCACCTCTTCTGTGCGTCGGTGGCCGACCGGATCTACCTGCGTTTCGTGCCGCATGACCGCCAAAGCGGAATCGTGGGCGAGCTCGGGACCTGCTTGCGCCTTCTGGAGTGCAGTGAAAGTACTCAGCGGATTCTCAGCGAAGAGATGGCCACGGGCGCCTACGGTGCGTGGGAGCGGGCACGCCAGAGCATCTTCGACGCTTGGATCTTCGAGACCGACCCGGCGAACCTGCAACCCAAGATCAGGAAGCTCAATCGCGACGTCGCAGCGTTTCTCCGCGCGAATCCGCCCTCGGATGTCGAACAGGAGCGACTCGATCGGTGTCTGGACGCAATTGAAGCGCCGTGGCCCCGGCGCGAGGAAAACTTGCTGCGGTTAGTTTGGGAACAGGAGTTCCCGACGAACGCCGTCCGCGCTCGTCGCTTGGTTGAGGAAGTTGAGAACATCGGGGCCGAACCGTTTCACGCCCCCGAGCCCCTGCCACCAATTGAAGCGGAGGAGATCCACCTGATCACTTGGATGGCGATCGAGAACGAGAGCTCCCGAGCGTGATCAGAGGTTGGTCGGCAGGAGGGCCCCGAGCCGAGGCCCGCTGCCATTGTCTGTACCGAGAAGGAGGTTCTTGATTGCGGGCTAGGGCTCGCCTGTGCCCAGCCGGGAGCACGTCTTCGCGGTGGGTCCAACAATCCAGATGGAAGCGAATCCGAGCTTCAAGTGGGGGTCTCCGAACTCGCTGAGGTACTCAGTCAAGACGGGATCGTCGGAAAGGACTGCCGGGAAGTTAACGTCCACCGCGAGGACGAGACCAACCCGATCGTGCGACGAGGTCGTTTCGTACTTGTGGATGATCGCTTCTCGCAACAGCCTCGCTGTCAGTGGGATGTCCGCCTTCAAGTTCGTCCTGCCACGCGAGGCGCCCCTCCAAAGGCCCGAATCCAGCGGTGCCCTGACGATTTGGACGTTGATCCTCTTACCGCCAACTTCGATTACCTCGTCGATTCCGTGGTCGTCGTCCAAGCGGCGCTGCTCTTCTGTACGCTTGACCCGGACAGCATGTCGGCCCTGATTCCGCAGTCTCTCGCAGAGAGTCCTGGCGACTCGCGGTTCCCCCTCCTTCCCACTTCGCGTTGGGCCTGCAATCCAAAGTGAGACTTCACCGCCTGCTGAGCGCGAGGACTCCGACCGAACTTCGGGTGTACCCACTGAGAACTTCCTGTCGCCAGTCACGGGATCAACGCCGTCCGTGACCACAGTTGCTGGCTTGCTTTCAACCAAGGCATGACCCGATGCACCAACTTCGACGGAGATTTCCTGCGGCCGGCACTTCGGGCAGGTCGAGTCCTCGATCCGCAACTCGGTGCCACAGAGCGAGCATTTGAGGAGTCCAGTCACGCGCCGGAATGACCTCCCTCGGGCGCGGCTCGCGCTCGGGCCGGGCAGACGCATCAGGGTTCGCTCCGGAACCCGACCGGCCGCGTCACGAGCGTAGCAGAGGTCCCAACCCATCCGGACGATATTGGAGGCAACGTGGCGCGCTGGTCGTCGTCGCAGCGCGGTAGGGAGTGATTGTGTTTGCTAATCCGCTGCTATGCGGTTTGCCGGCCGACGTTGGGCCCCGTGCGGCGAGAATCCAATGACGACCTTTCGGTCAGCGCGGGCGCACAGTCTGCAGCACAGGCACATGACGTCGTCGCGATGCTGCGCTGGACACAGGATTACTTTGCGACCAGCCGGTGTGGTCATTCTTCGCGGGCTGCCCTCCGGCACGAGGGAAACCACAGGCGCGATGCCCAGATCCGCCAACTCGTCGGCGTGTGCCAGGTTGTTCGCGCTGAGGTTGATGGTGAGGCCATTTTCGTTTGCGTGTGCAACGATCGCCGCATTGTGCTGACTCATCGCGTGATGTGTGTATGTGTAACCATTCCGTCCCCGGTTGGCTTCAACTAGTTGGCGAACCAACTTCTTGTCGATAATCCCGTTGGTACCTGGGAGATCTCCAGCCTGGTTGTGTCGCCAGAGCTGACCCTCTGGCAGCGCTGCGATCTGCTTGCAGAAGGTGCCCCAGTTGCTGCCGCGGCGACCTTCCGTTACGGCCTTCCAGTGGATGGCGAGCGGGCCTCCGTTTCCGTAGCACCCACCCTTCTTGAGGGGGCAGCTCGATGGACAGGTATCAGCCGAGGATGTACTCACGGGGATTGGTCCGGTCTTTGTGTTTGACGATCGGACTGTAAGATGGACTTTGGGCAACATGGGAGCTTCCTTCCCGTGTGGCTCGCCCGGTGCCAGTTGCCGCTGGTGCCGGGCTTCTTGTTGATGGGGGGCGGAAAAACAAAAGCGCCCCGCGGTGGGGCGCTTCACTTAGGGGCGCGGCGTGGGGGAGCTACGTCGAGCTGCCGTCGCCAAGGATCACGTCGAGCCTGTCCGACGCGGCTTGCTGCATCGTTGGCGTGATGTGCGAGTAGGTGTCCAGTGTCATCCTGACCGTGCTGTGACCGAGGCGTTCGCTTGTGACTTTCGCGTTCACGCCTGCGGCGAGCAACAGGCTCGCGGTGCTGTGTCGGAGGTCGTACAACCTCAACTTCTCGGGCAGTCCGGCCTTCCGAAGGGCGGGGCGAAGGTGCCGTTTGAGCACATTAGCTGGGCGAAGCGGCCCCCCAATCTCGTCGGCGAACACGAGTTCGTGGTCCTGCCAAACGTCGGCAATCTTCATTCGGCGAATCGCTTGCAGCCGGCGGTGGTTTGTGAGGAGAGAGACCATCCACGATGCAATCGGAATGCTCCTCCGGGCCGACGCCGTCTTCGTATCCCCCAAGAGCCAACCCTTCGAGGTCCAGGTGAGCGACCGCTGAACCTTGACCACGCCGCTGTTGAAATCGATGTCGCTCCATTTCAGGCCTAGGGCTTCGCTTGGTCGAAGGCCGGTGTAAAGCAGGAGGCGAAGCAGGACCTCGTGCTTGCTCCCCTTGATCGTCCTAAGCAACAACTTCACTTGCTCCGCGTCGAGGGCCTGCATCTCGTGGCGAGTCTGCTTCGGGGGCCTCACGCTCTTCGCGACGTTGCGGGGCAGCATCCCCATACGCACGGCGTGACCGAGTGCATCACTGACCAGCCCGAAGGCATAGCGCACGGTGCGGGGTGACAGCCCCTTGTCGAGGAGTTGGCTGATCCAGGATTCGAGTTCGATCGGTTTCAGCTTGTCGAGCCGCCGCGCACCGAGATACGGGCGCACGTACAGGTCGAGGGTGCGCTCGTATCCCTCGAAGGTGTTCGCCTTCACGTTGTGCTTCTTCCCGGCGAGCCAGCTATCGAGGTAGTCGTCGAAGGTCGTTCGCTGAGGGATGACGACAACGCCATCGTCGCGCTCACTCAAGATCTTGTTCTTGCGAGCGAGGGCGTCGGCCCACTTGTCAAAGGTCTCAATCACGAACTTCGGCTTGCCATCACGGTCTTTCGCGACCGGGATGCGCAGTTGATATCCGACGCTCCCGTCGGCGCGCTTTCGCTTGAGGATGTGGCTGGGCATCGCGCACTCCTTTCACTGTCGAGCGACACTTCGCACGGGGAGCGTGCGGGGAGCATGTCGCGTTAAGTTGTTGGATTCGAAGTTCTTATGGAAGGATCCTAGATTGGCAATCAAGCGATCAGATCGGCCCTAGGGCAGTCGATTGGCGCGCCTATCCTCTTGGGTAGTCGATTCTCTTGTGGAACTTCGGGGTCGAAAAATATGCGTGATTGGAGAAGGTCCGATGGTGTCGGCTTCTTCGCACTGTTCGCAGGGGCACGCTCGCGGTCGAAGTAAACGAGTGAATTCCGAGGAACATGGAACAGTGGCCACGGTTCGGCTGAGTGCATATCCAGTGGTCCCCGCGGGGAGGAAAAGGGGAGGAGCTGCATACTGTGGACGGCGAGCGCGAGCGACACCCTCTCCCTGGCTCTCCTAATGGCACCTCTGATCGCGACGTGCAGCCCGCTTCGAATCAGAGCCTTGGCAGCCCCCAGAAATTGAAACCCGTCGGGCGAAACGACAGTCAACAAACGCGCAATGCCCCTTGCAAGCAGCCTCACAAAGCGGTCAGAAACCGACCGGATCCTTGATTCCCAGGAGGGCCCGTCTTTTGTCGTTGAACCACTCCCACCATCCGTGCCGAGACTCCCACCAGGAGTAAGGGGCGCGGTCATCGAGTGCCTCCCGGTAGTTGTGTTGGCAGTGGGTATGTTTCTTAGCCTGATGGGGGGGATGCCCGTCGAATGCCCAGCGCGGCGCCCGCACACAAGCGAAGGAAACCACCGATACCGGCGGACGTCTGAGACGAGGCTATTCCCTCCGTGCCCAAGATTCCCGCAGAACGCTGGTACCCCCTTGATCAAGACGGTGTGACCGACGGTGCGTGAGTCCGCGAGCGCACCCGCGGGGGGGGTGCTCCCACCGACTCCCCCCCACCACGCAAGAAGCGGGAGGTGCGGGAATGTCGGCCAGAGCCGTGGGAGAAGGACCGACAATATCACCCAGATCTGATGGAAGACCCAAGACGACGTTTGGTCACGTCGAGGGCTACCAGTGGGCAGGAGCCGAGTTTGAGTCAATACGGAGATGGAAGGGACGCGAGAATATCTCCCCGCATCCCAATTCGTGGTCGGCGTGTCAAGAACGGCGGCCATCGATCTCATCCCGTCACTTGGGCAGCACTGACATGGATGACCCGATGCGAACCACCGCCCAGCTGCTTTCGGATGGTGTGTCGCCCGCTGTTGTGGGTTTTGAGCAGGCTGCGCTCCGCCATGCGCTTGATTAGTGTCGAAGACAATACCCCGATCGATTCGCCCACTCCCGCAGCAAGCGACTCGACCGCCTTGTACGCAGCGTCGAAGGTCAAATACAGATCTTGACCATCGACCCACCCGATGTGGAGCCCCAAGGGAGTGTATCGGACGTACCCCCCGTCGTTCTGCTCTCGCCACCCCCAGGCGAGTGGGTTAGCCGGAGGGCCGCCGGTGGCGGACTCAACGTGCGAGCACCCACTGCTGATCGAAGCAGCCAAGAGCTCGAAGAAACGGTCAACAGGGTCGGCGGAGCGGTGGTGGTCGGCTTGGGCGCTCCCGCAGGTCAACAGCGAGTGCTGTATGCGATCCAGAAACGCGTCCGCATCGGCTACGCACAGGGCCCTCGCATCGACCGCGAACTCCACAAAGACCTCGGCGGCGGTGAACAAACTAGCGACGATCTCCGGGGTTCGTCTGTGAGGCATACCGGACTTAAAGAGATTCCGCGCCCTGTGAGAGGCCAAGCTCTGGCCACGCTTTAGGCGGTCCATTCGCGATGCCAGCCACACGAGGTATCCGGCCATCGCGGAGGCGTACGCTCCGTCCTCCGCCAGCTGTTGAGCCTTCGTAAGTTCGTCAAAATCCACATCGGTTGGACCCACTTCCAGGACGAGAGTACGGGCGCGCAAACTGTGTCCTTTGGGGATGTCCTCTCCGGTGCTGACGATGACACCGCGAGGGTAGTACGTAGACCTGAGGCTCGAATCGTCCCTAAGCCTTGCGCGTCCACTCCGATTCCCCGCACCGCGAAGGACTCGCTCGGCCGTCGCGTGGATTCTCTTCACATCACCGGTGCTGCCGCTGGGAGCGAAATCGTCGAATGTTGCCAGAACGTCCTTTGCAAGGAACGCGACGCGCTCGAGGGCGTTTGCCGTTGAAGCCCATCCAGCAACCAGATGGTCAAGCCGGAACCGCGGTCCGAATGCCGCCTGGAAAACGGCGATGAGCGACGACTTGCCAGCCCCCGTGGGCCCCACCAGAAACAGGGAGTACAGTGCGGGCTCGACCTCAGACAGCACTGCCCGAAATACGGCACAGAGCAACGGATGCGTGAGGACTGACGGTGCGACCTTTTCCAGTTGTAGGAGTGCGCCGACTGTTCTGGCCAATTCCAGTCCCGACGGCGGCTGCGGCAACTCGACCGCTTGCAGGGTCCCTTGGAGGCTTACTTGTACGTCGGTGCGGAGACCATTCGCCCCAATCGCTCCGGCGTTGTGAAGAAAAAGCCACTCGTCACCCACGCGTCGCCAGCCCGTGTGTGCGAATACCTGATTTAAGAGGGGTTCGGGGGATAGAATCTGGGTCGCAGCTCGGAAGTGGTCCTTCGTGCTTGAACCCGCACGAACGATGGCGCGGCTGCCCCACTGTTTGGTGACCCACGTGAGTCCAGCAAACTGCTCGGCGGGAACATCAATCACCGGGAGCGGAGCGCCTCCCACGTCGCCCGCGATTCTGAGCTGTCGGGTCTGTTCGGCACCGTCGTCGAAAAGGACCTCCTCGACGATGGTTGCGTTGAAGTTGGCAAGCAGATGGTCGATGACACCCGCGGTTGTGCGCTTCTTCCACACGGTGCCACGAGGGGTGTGTGCATACTCGACATCAGGAAGTGCGATCCCGAGCTGTGTTGCCATCACAGCGGTAGCAGCGCCGGGGCTGGGCAGCTTGTGCAGGTGCTGAAAGAGGTCGATCACGTCACCGATTGAGTGTCCGCTCGATGTGGGACGCCCCACCGGGGCGTTCCCGTGAAAGTCAATCCAAAGGTCGTACCCATCACCTGTATCCCAGACGGAGAAGGAAGGATTGTTCTCGTTGTGAAACGGGCACAGGTAGCTCTTTTGACCCTTCCCGATCGCACCCATTTCGGCGAGGAGATCCTCGACGGAGACCCTCCGGCGAATCTCGTCACGGACACGGTCCCACTCATCATTCGAGCGGCGCGCCGTGTGTTCACGCACCACGTTTGTTTGTACGGGTTCGGCCTTGGTGTGGTCACCCAGCAGCTCGGGGGCCTTCCGATCGAAATTGAGCCAGAGTTCCAGGAGATCGTGAGGAAGCGCTTCGATGCCTTCGGGCCTCCAGGGTGGATCCAGCCACTGGTAGGGCTTGCCGGTTCCAGGATGGACTGTGGGCGGCAGTACGTCTTGGACCGGCCCCGCCCGCAGCTCAAACACGGTGCAGGGCTTGCCGTTGGGTTCCGCGGGGTCTGTTACCGTGAACTTCTTCAGTCCCAGATCAACACCGGGCGGTGTCCGATACAGTATCTTGGCTCGCGTGGGATCCCCGACGAGTCGAACACCGGATTCCAGCAACAGGTCGAGATCGATCCCGACGTTCACCAGCGCGTCCCTGGCTCGATCCACGTCGTCAACATCAAGTGAACAGATGTTGGAGGGGCCGAGAACTACCCCCATGCCGAGTTGGTTGTCATTGCCCCAGGTATCGGCGGCGTCGTTGAGGCACGTGGCGTAACCCCCAGGGTTTGTATCAGTCCGAGCCTTGTTCCAGCCCGAGCTGACCGGCCTCTTGAACCCAGAGAGAATGGGAACGATCGCCCACTTCAGCTCCTCGATGAAGTAGATCGCCCAGTCCACCATTGGGGAACCGACTGCCGGCGGAGTGGGTCGTGCAACTGCCACCGGTTGGGTTGGCGTTTGCTTCGGATCGGAAGCGGACTGTGCACGTCCACGGTCCTTTCGAAGTCCAGGTCTCATGCGGGACCGCCCTCGAAACCGACGCGTGGGGGTAATAGGGGAGGTGCTAAACGACATGGATACCTCCCTGATGGTCATCTACCACCGGAGGCGCAAGCGGAGTACCACCCGCTTCAATCCAACGTTCGATTTGGTCGCTGGAGAACTTGATCTGCCGACCGATGCGAACGGTGGGCAAGAAACCCCTTGCGACGTAGTAATAAACGCGTTTGGGGGTCACCCCCAGTCTTTCCGCTACTTGCGCGACATCTAGCAACATCTTCTGGACCCTCCTATGGTCTGAGCTAGCCACCCGCGAACCAGCCGGGCTTCGAGGTGACGGCAACCAATAAAGCGGGCCACTCTGGTAAGGAGCCGAAGATTGACGAACCAACTTGAACCCGACCGGTCCGCGACTGAGGGCAGGAGTCCCGCGCTGACTCAGTTGATTGCGGACGGAGGGCGAGGGATTACCACGATGGTGTCAGCAGATTCGAGGCATCTGACAAAACGCGGGAGAGATTCCGGGTCATCAAGACCACGTGGAACGGACAAACCCTAATAAATACGAGATGTGAATTCGACCCGACGATACACATCCGCGGACTCGATCGAATCTCGGTTCGCGTGCCACAATCAGGAGGGGAGACGAGTGATGGGGAACCGGATCCTGCCTTCCATGCTCATGGTGCTATCGAGTTCACTCTCGCTCGGGGGGGATGCTCCCGCCCGATGGACTGGTCGATGCCAGCGGGCAATTGACGGCGACACGATTCTCGTCAAGCGCGACCGACAGGTCGTGACAGTCGATCTTGCTTGGGTCGACTGCCCTGAACTCGAACAACCATATGGGACCGATGCAACAGACTTCGCGATTCGGAAGCTGGAAGGGAAGATCGTCACCGTCATTCCCGAATCGGAGTTGAGTTCGACGGTCGTGGGTCGAGTGGAAATCTACGGCAGGGACTACTCGGGGTTGATCGTTGCCGAGGGACTCGCTTGGTACTACCCACGTGCACCTGCGGACCCAACATTGGTGGCTGCTGAAACCAAGGCCCGGACCGAAGGGCGAGGACTCTGGTCGGATTCAGGCCCAACGCCCCCGTGGATCTGGCGGCAGGGGAACCGCACTGGCCTCAGGCCGTACCGTTGATGCGGCCTTGTTTGGCAAGGAGGCCCACCCCACTGCCAAGTCGGAGTCGCACGACTCAGAATTGAGTTCGTATTGGCTGTCTAGCGCCCCTGACTGTACGAGACAGTCACGATCGTCTCGCCATCCCCTCTTCTGAGGGTGATTTCGACCTTGCGGTCGGCGGCGCTGTTTTGTGCGTTTATGCGGCGGGTCCCACCGTCACCCGAGGAAGGGGAGTCGCCCTCGATCGCGAAACCCGCGTTCTTCAACGATGCTCGATAGAACGCGACCACAGCATCAACGGGGTCTGACGTGACGACCTCGAATCCACCGATGAGCGCATTGCCCATCCCCATGAAACTTGGGTTCTGGAATCTGCCGTTCGAGTAAACCGGTACCCACGACGGGATCTGCTCGGTTGCCGACGTTCCGCCGGGGAAATATATGTGGCCTTGGCTTTGGGTTGGTGTTCTTGGCCGCTGTGATTCGGCTCGCACTTCAGCCGGCCTAGACGGCGATGGTGCAGCTCGATTGTCGTCCGCTAGAGTCTTACGGGCGTCGACTCGGCTAGGCGATCGGTCCGATCCGCCGGCAGTTTCCGGTTGACTTGGGGGTCCTGATGCCGAAGCGGCGCGAATTTCGCTAAGCAGCCTCTCGCGTTCCTGATCAAGTCGGATACGAATGTCCCATGGAGCTTCCCCTATTGGAATTCCCCATGCATTCCCCAGACGTGCCCCTTCGACGAACTCAAGCTGATGCCAAAGTGCTTGGAGCCGTTCGTCACTCGTCATGCCGGATGTGAGGTCGACGGAGCCTGAATTTCCCGCTGAGGCTGGGAACACGCCCGCTCTCGTCCACAGCGCCCTGAGACCGTTTGGTGATATGGACGCAAAGAGTTCGTCCGACTCGACGCTGCGTACTTCAGCGTCCCATCGGCCAGGGTCCAGACAATTACAGCCGATAATGGCGAGGTTGAGGAGAATCTCCTTCTGGTAGGACCTCTTTTCCGCCTGCCATGCGGAGGACGGCACCCAAGCGACTCCGTTCTCTAGTCTCGCAATCTCTCTTCGCTGTACTGCCGACTCCATCACTGGGCGTAGCCAACTTTCCACCTCGCTCACGTCAATGACTCGGGAAATCGATTCGAGCTTCACTGTGTCAATGGGTTCGGAATACGCCCAGGGCGTTTCCGAGGATTCATCCGGCAGTCCTTGCTCCGCACTAACTTCGTATTCCTCATCGACTGCACGTTCGGCCACCTTACCGATCACGACGAACAGAGCCACCACGCCAATCACGATCACGAGGCATCCGAGGATCGCAACCTTCAGCACGCGACCCTTTGTATGTGGCCTGCTTTTCCCATCCGCTTTCGACTTCACCCCCCCGACATGAGGTGCGCCTCCTGGGGGGAGTTGGCGGTCAGTGTTGGAAAAATCGGGGTGCTCGGAAAATGGCAGCCACTCCCGGTTGTGGCTGACCAGAGAAACCGGCTTTGCTCGCTTGACGACATCTTCAAACCTCAGGGGCCCGATCGGCTCGCCTTTCTCGTAGATCCAATAGGGCATCGGTGTCTCCTTGATGATCGTTCTCTTGTTGATTGTCTCTCCGGTCACGGTATTTGATAGTGAGGAAAGGAACGCGAATAGACCATTTCTTATGGGCTGCCTGATGGGCTGCAGACACGGTTCTGGCACCTTGAACGCGCCTTGTGCTTGCTCCCCAGCGTGCTCCCCTCCCGCGAATTGGATGGAAATCGGAGGCGTTTAAACCTGCGCAGCGTGAGTGGAACCCCATCGGAGTGAAATCCTGCAAGTCGAATCTTTGGAGTTTGATAGGCACGATCGCGACCGTACGTGGTTGGACGCCGCCGGACACCATTTCTCAAATGGCATTCAAGAGGTCGACGGTTCGATCCCGTTCGGCTCCACCAGGCTTCGTCCGAAACTGCGTTTCGGACTACGCCCTGGCAAGCCAGGCTGCTGAGTAAGGCAGTTTCGGACGAAGCCTGTCC